>Ga0256840_1000384_pt1 | contig 45422 bp, 38 predicted proteins | sample 355202metaG_FD_185969 | JGI IMG/M metagenome (GOLD analysis project Ga0256840, IMG submission 185969) | Hydrothermal vent microbial communities from Mid Atlantic Ridge, Atlantic Ocean - 355-202 | ecosystem: Environmental > Aquatic > Marine > Hydrothermal vents | place: Atlantic Ocean: Mid...
TTTTTTGTGTAGCAAAAAATAATGCACCCAAAAAGAGGGCTCAACAACATTTTATGCTCGTCTTTGAACCATTATACTACTGTATAAGAAAAAGAAATCTTAAAGTAAATGAATTTGTTATAATATATGAAAGATAAAACTTAGAATATTTGATGTAGTTTAGAGTATCGCTATTTATTCAAAAAGTTAGATATTTTTTCTGCCACACCGTATTCTCTTGATTCTGCTAGTATCACTTGAGCCATTTTTTTACTGTCAGTGTTAAATACTAAGGGACCTATGAAGTTAACAACAGACTCCTCTATGGGTGTTTGGATGAGAACTATGTTTAAGATAAGTATATTTGAAGTATCAGTTATTTCTAGTAAATCTTGAATCTTTTGAGGGATTTCAAAGTCGTAAGCTCTCAATATAAAAGGATCAATCATAGTAAAAGAGATATGTTCTTCCTCTACAGCTTGCATCTTTACAAAGATATCATCAATACGCTCTAACTCTACATTATGGATATTTTCAAAGCCTAAAAGAGGTGTACTTACTTCAAATTTCATAAAAAACCTTCTCTAAATATTCGTTTATTATAGCAGTTAAAGCATAAATTGTACCTACTTTAAAGAGATATATACTTCTTTTAGCTAAAATTACAATCTATTTACAAATGGGAATAAATTTAATGGATTTAAAAATTACTACAATCATAATCATCTCTATGACAGCTCTTTTTTTTAGTGGATGTACCAAAGAGGTTGAAGAGTACAATAAACCTGCTCTTTATTGGTACTCAAAAGTGATAGAGTCTATCTCAAGTGCAAACTTAGAAAAAGCAGATAGTTACTACAGTTCACTTCAGGGTGAACATATTGGTTCCCCATTGTTGCCAGAAGCTACAATGATTTTAGCCATAGCACATATGCAAGAGGAAGAGTATCTTTTAGGCGAGCACTTTTTAAATGAATATGTAAAAAGATATGCAACGCCTAATGAAAAAGAGTTTGTAGAGTTTTTAAAAATAAAAGCAAAATACTTAGCATTGCCTAACCCTAGGCGTGACCAAGCATTAATAAAAGAAGCTATAAAAGAGGGTGAAGCATTTAAGCTTAATTATCCTCACTCAATGTACTTTAGTGTAGTAGATAGTATGGTGACTCGTCTGTATATGGCAGAGGCATCTTTAAATGAGACTATTGCAGATTTGTACGAGAGACTAGATAAGCCAAAAAGTGCTGCATATTACAGAACTTTAAAACCACAACCGTGGATACAATGGGAAGAGGTAGATAGAGCAAATGCCGCTTGGTATCGAGCTTGGTTTGAGGGTGATGGTACTGAGAGTTGGTATGGATTTTTAGTTCCAGATACAAGAAGTGTCGTCTCAAGAAACTCTGTTGTAGATACGCAAGAGTAAATTTAAAAGAAGCATAATAGAATCATGTAAAGCTCAAAAAATAGCTCAAGATAATAAAATATATAATATAAGTAAGAAATAATTAAAAAAATAGGAAAATATATGAAACTTAGTAACTATGGTGAATTCCCTGCAGATATCCCTGTTATAGCCGAAGATGAACTCTTTTTATATCCATTTATGATAAGTCCACTTTTTTTAAGTGATGAGAGCAATATAAAAGCAGCAACAAAAGCGATGGAAGATGACTCTTTAGTTATTGTTTGTTCAACAAAGCCTTCTCATGAGGGTGAGAGAGAATTTGATTCATTATATCATGCTGGTGTAGTTGGCTCTATAATGAGAAAAGTTGCTTTGCCAGATGGTAGAGTGAAAGTTCTTTTTCAAGGTTTGGCTCGTGCAGAAGTTCTTAATGTAGTAGAAGAATCTCCTTTAGTTGGGAGTGTTGCAATTTTAGAGGCTACTAATATTGATTCACTCAAAATAGACGCTATCTTAGAAATTGTTCGTGAAAAGGTAAGAATACTCTCAGGTGTGAGTAACTATTTTCCGCCTGATTTGCTAAGAACTATAGAAGAAAATCATGATCATAACCGTATAATTGACTTAATCTGCAGTACAGTAAAGCTAAAAAAAGAGCAAGCATATAAACTTTTTGTTGAGGTAGATACAGAACAGAGATTTTTATATCTTATAGATTTTTTGATTGAAGAGATAGAAGCCAATAAATTACAAAAAGAGATACGCTCGAAAGTGCACACACATATAGAAAAAGTGAATAAAGAGTATTTTTTAAAAGAGCAATTAAAACAGATTCAAAAAGAGTTAGGTACTGATACGGCTAGAGAAGAGGAGATTGAAGAGTATCGTAAAAAGTGTGAAGCAAAAAAGGAAAAAATGGGTGAGGATGCTTACAAAGAGATAAGCAAGCAGATAGAGAGATTTTCGCGTATGCATCCAGACTCTTCAGATGCCTCTATGACTCAAACATATCTTGATTGGGTTTTAGAGATACCTTTTGGTGATGAATCGAAAAAATCTTTGAAAATTTCCGATGTTGAAACTCAGCTAGATGTTGACCATTTCTCACTAGAGAAACCTAAAAAGAGAATTGTAGAATACTTCGCTGTTAAAGAGCTTTTAGAACTTCGTGGAATAGGGCATGACAAATCAGCAGGAGCAATTTTATGTTTCTCTGGACCCCCTGGTGTTGGTAAAACATCTCTGGCAAACTCCATAGCTACAGCACTTAAGCGTCCATTAGTGAGAATTGCACTTGGTGGGCTTGAAGATGTAAATGAGTTACGCGGACATAGAAGAACTTATGTTGGGGCAATGCCAGGAAGAATTACTCAGGGTCTTATTGACGCTAAAAAGATGAATCCCGTAATAGTATTGGATGAGGTAGATAAGGTCTCTCGTTCGCAAAGAGGTGATCCAACAGCGGCTCTTTTAGAGATACTAGATCCAGAACAAAATAATGAATTTAGAGACTATTATCTAAACTTCAACATCGATTTAAGTAATGTGATTTTTATAGCAACAGCAAATGATGTTGGAAGAATCCCAGCACCTCTTCGTGATAGAATGGAGTTTATCTCTGTAAGCTCTTATACACCACAAGAGAAATTTGAGATTGCAAAACGATACCTTATTCCTCAAGAGTTAAAAAAGCATGGTCTGAAAAACTCTGAAGTGAGTATCTCAAAACCTGCACTTAAGGAGCTCATACATAGTTATACTCGTGAAGCTGGAGTGAGAAATTTACGCCGCAGGATAGCAGATATGAGTAGAAAAGCTGCAAAAAATATACTCCAACATCCAGAGACAAATAAAATATCAGTAACCTTAAAAAATTTAAAAGACTATTTTGATAAAAGTGTTTTTGAGATTGAAAAGACAGATAAAGTCCCTGTTATTGGTGTAGTGAATGGTCTTGCTTGGACAGCAGTTGGTGGGGATGTCTTAAAGATAGAGAGTATCCGCATTAGAGGTAAGGGTACTATGCAGTTAACTGGTAGTCTTGGGGATGTTATGAAAGAGAGTGCTAGAATTGCTATGAGTGTGGTGAAGACTCTTATAGATACAAAAAAACTTAAAATATCTGATGAAAATATACCTCTCACTTTCAAAGAGAAAGAAGATAAAGTAAAAGTAGATGCAAGTGAGGTTTATAAGAGATATGACCTACATCTGCATGTTCCAGATGGTGCAACACCAAAAGATGGACCAAGTGCAGGAATTGCAATGGTGAGTGTTATAGCTTCTATACTTAGCTCACAAAAAATTCGCTCAGAGATTGCTATGACAGGTGAAGTTTCTTTGAGTGGTGATGTGTTGCCGATAGGTGGATTAAGAGAAAAGTTGATTGCGGCACATAAAGCTGGTATGTCTAAAGTTTTAATTCCAGTAAAAAATTATGAAAGAGATTTAGAAGATATTCCAAAAGAGGTAAAAGATTCTTTAGAGATAATTGGGGTAAGAAGAGTAGAAGAGGTTTTAAAACAAGTTTTACTATAATGCTCTTGTAGATATAAGTGAAAGCTTCACTTATATTGTACTCATAGCATAACGCTATCTATTTTTTTAAACAATTCATCATTTCTAATAGGTTTCATTAAGAAAGCATTCGCACCTATGTCTAATGCTTCCCCTTTTTTTGTCTCATCAGTCGTTAGCATCACAACTGGAAGCTGTTTTAGATTTGCATCGGCACGAACAACTTTAAGCATCTCAATTCCACCCATCACAGGCATAATGATGTCTAAAAGGATTAAATCTATATCATCTCTATTTTTGAGTGCATCGATTGCATCTGAGCCATTTTTAGCTTCCACTACCTCTTTTACTCTTCCACTTTTCATAAGCATAGATTTTAGTAGTCTAAGATTGATCATGTCATCATCAACTGTTAAAACTGTTAAACCGTTTTTTGGCATTTGTTATCCTTAAATAAATTTTTCAAATATAAGTCGCAATAGATCTCTATTGACAACATTTTTTATAGCTTCATCAACATAGAGCATATCATCTGAATTTTCTTGTGTTGATATATCACTCATGAGAACCATTGAAGAGTCTAGCTCACTTGTCGAGTTTTTTATTTTTGCAGATAGAGTTGTTAAGCTCAACCCATCTATCTCTTTATCAAAGAGTATGAGTTTATATCTATATTTTGTTGTTAATTCATCTAGCTCTTCGATAGTGTTGGCTACATCGTATGTGTAATTTAAAGTATCAAGCAATTTAACATAAAGTTTTGACTCAAATGAGCTTTTTTTAGCTAAGAGTATATCTGCTTTGTACTGTGTATAGTCGCTTTGCTCCTCTATATCTTCGTCATTTTCTTCTATCAACTCTTCATGAGTTTCTACAGGTAACTCTTCATCTTCTATAATAAAGTCATATAAAAAGTTGTTTAAAAGATATATGATTTCTGATCTTACAAGTGGCTTAGTGGTATATTCATCCATACCAGCTTCTAAAAATCTTTCACGATCTCCCTTGAGTGCATTTGCTGTGAGTGCGATAATTGGAATGTGAGGTTGGTTTAAATCCTCTTCATAGTCTAAAATCTCTTTCGTTGCTTCAACCCCATCAAGTAGAGGCATTTGAATATCCATAAATATAAGATCAAAATCTGCATCTTTTCTTTTTTGAAATGCTTCAAGTCCATTGTTTGCAATTGTTACATCTAAACCTATATCTTCAAGTGTATGACGAATAAGTTTTTGATTTATTATATTATCTTCGGCAACTAAAACTCTTGCATTAAATTTTGATTTTGTAGCATCATATTGTTTCGTGCCTTTCTCTTCTAAGAGATTAGCGGTACTTATAGAATCTTGATAATTACTCAATACTTGCATAATTTTTGTTGTATTGAGCGGTTCATAAATATTTTTGAGTATATTTAAATCAAGTGAATCTATTTTTTTCATTAAATTCGATTTTGTTAATAGAACGAGAGATTGTGGAAGTTTGTTGAAATACTCCAATGAACTTTCAGTTGTATATTCATAATCAACAAAAAGAAGATCATATTTTTTTTCTCTTTGCAGAGAATCCAAGAGGTCTAAGTCGTTAAATAAAGTATAGTTTACACCATAAAAATCTAAATATTCACATAGATGCTTATCTTGTAGTTTTGTATGGTGAGTCGATTCTAAGATTAAAGCGCTAATATGTGAATATGCATTTTCCTTGCTTTCATTAAGGGCATCAGTTTCTTCAAAGTCAATGGTAAAGAAGAAAGTTGTGCCCTCTCCAGGATGAGATTCTAAATCAAGTTCTCCACCCATTAGCTCAATAAAGCTACTTGAAATTGTAAGACCCAGACCTGTACCACCATATTTACGAGTAATACTTGTATCGGCTTGTGAAAAGGCTTCAAAGATTCTTGCTTTTTGCTCACTTGTGACACCGATACCACTATCTTTAATCTCAAATCTAACTCTTGTGGTTCCCTCTTGAACTGATTCGAGTTTTCTAACACTTACATCAATAGAACCTGCGCTACTTGTAAATTTAACTGCATTTGAAAGAAGGTTAATCACAACCTCTTTAATCTTAGTTGGATCACCTTTGAGAGGTTGATCTAGTCTCGGATCTATAAAACAACCAAGATGAATGTTTTTCTCACTTGCACGCACAGCATAAACTTCAACAGCACTTTCAAACTCATCAATAGGGTTAAATATAATATCTTCAATCTCAAGTTTATTACTCTCAACTTTTGATAAATCAAGAATATTATTGATAATTTCAAGAAGATTCTCTGAACTTTTTTCAATGATATCAACAAACTCTTGCTGCTCCTCTTCAAGTCCAGTATCTTTTAGAAGTTCTGTAAATCCAACAATACCATTTAGTGGAGTACGAATTTCATGTGACATATTTGCCAGGAACATTGATTTTGCTTCACTCGCTTCAAGGGCTGATTCTTTATCTTTTATCGTTTGCTCAATGATGGTCTCAAGTAAGTTATATGCTTCGGTTGTCCCTTGTTGTGTATTTAAATCAATAGAGATTGATTCTGAACTAATACCTTTTGTATCTCGTGCAACTCTTTTGAGAATCTCTTCAAGATTTGTAATATTTGTTGTAAGCTCTTTAGATAAAAAATATCCAAAAATTGCTAAGATAATAGATGTAATCCATATAATTAAAGAGATAGTTAGGATCCCTAATGCATCCCGCTGTACTTCCATGACTCTATTTTCTATACTATCAAAAAGTACACTCTCAACATTTGATAGGATATTTGTTTTTTCTGAAAGCAGAGTGAACCACTCTGTGGCATCAATATCATATTTGCCTTTCGACACAGAGGTCATGATTTTAATTCTCTGTGATGCTATATCCTCATCAAGTTTCAGAGAGTCTTCGTTTTTTAATATATTTTCCAATCTTCTAATAAGTTTTTCATCTCCTAATACCTCATAGTTGATTGAACCAGTCTTAGCAATAAGAGAGATCCAATGAGCATACTCATCATCATTGAGTTTTTTGGAGCTAGCTAGAGTATAAGATATGTAGTCTCTCTCTTTTGCCATAAACTCTTTGGCTTTAATTGTAAATAGGTATGTTGATGAGAGTAAATTTATTTTCTGATCACTTTGGTTTTCTGTTAAAACTTCTAATTGATAAATTTCCCTTTGAATAAGAGAATCATACACCCTGTGATACACATCATCAAATGTTGCTTTGCCTGAATCTATTAAGAGTCTGGCTTTTCCTATCTCATTCATTAAAACTGAAATAGAATGTATATTTGTACATGTTTGACAGTTTGATTCACCATCAGAATGCCTATGTAGTGCATTGTTGTTATTTACATGTTTGAGGTATGTTTCTAGTTTTTCATCAACAATTTTTCTTTGCAGTAAGATAGAGTTCATTGTTTTTTTAGAAAGATCACCAAGGTACATAACTGTCATACCTCTCTCTCTTGAAACATTTTCAATGAGCTCATTAAGATACTTTTTTTGCACCAATCTATCTTTGAGTAGTTGCGCTGATTGATAATTACTAAAAGAGTTGTTAACATAATAACTTGCCAATGCGAACAAGATAATAATAGGTAAAAGGCTAATAACCTTTAGTTTGTTTTCTAATGCTAACTTCATACTAACCCTCTACTAATGAAATTTGTTTTACTTTTGTAGCAATGTCGTGAATCGCTTTTTGAGCAATGGTTGCATCTTGTGTATTAGATAACTTTTCTAACTCTTTCATGAAAATATCAATACGCATATTATCACTCATCCCTTTGAGTTTAAGAGCATGTTTTTTCCACATATGAAAATCTTCCTCTTCAATTGCTTTATTGATGGAATCTACACTCATTAAACTCTCTTGGATATAATCTTTTAAAAGTTCATTGTAGCTATCTACATCCAAACCAATTTCACCTGCAGCAAGATTTCTGTCAAACTCTATAGAGAGTTTTTCCTCTTCAATTTTTTCTTCAAACTCTTGCATTTGCTCTTTGAACTCTAAAGGTTCAATCTCTTTTTCTTCAGATATGTTAGAGATAATCGGTTCCTCTATAGCTGTCTCTTCATCGTCTTTAAAGCTTATAACAAACTCATCTTCTTCCACAATTTGAGTTTCTTTTACCTCTTTTACTGGTGAAACAGTAGTCTCTTCTTGAGAGTTTTCTTGTATTGGTTCTGTGGTTTTTTCTTCCCTAGGGGCATCCCCTGCAAGATGAGAAATGATTGTATAAAAATTTACCATATTTGCTTTTATTTCATGGATGTCATCTGAAGAGTTGATTATGGTTAAAGCATCAAGAGCATCTTCTACTCGTAAATTGGCTGCAACACCTTTGAGTTTATGAGATAAAATTTTCACATTACTTAAGTCATCTCTTGCTAGAGAATCATAAAGCTCACTTTGGAACTCTTTTGATTGGATAATAAAGTCTTGTAAAAACTCCTCTATTAAGTCAACAGGCAATCCTAGAGCTTTAGAAGCGACCATCGGGTCGTAAACATAATCCTCTTCATGAGTGGTGCTTGTTTGTAAATCTAAATAGTTCTCTTGAGGATTCTCTTCTATAAAATTATCCTGAATAACTTTTGGAGCAGATTCTTGTACGGTTTTTTTCTCTGCTACTTCATATTTATCAAATTGATCGACAACTACTGGTTCTGGTTCTGGTTCTGATTCTGATTCTGGTTCCAGCTCTTGGGTCGTGTACATATCATCAGAGTCGAATATGGTTTCAAATTCAGGAGTATTAAATATTGGGTTACTTGCTGTAGTTGAAACAGGAATGGGCTTGTCGTATATATCTTTAGAAATTTGCTCATTTTCTCTCGGTGTTAGCTCTACCAAATTAGATAAATTGACTAAAAATGCTTTTTGAGAGGGGTTATCAACTAAGTACGCTGTTTTGATATTGAGAGAACATTTATAGTTTTTGTTGTTTGCATGTATAATAACTTTTGAATCCTCATGATAATCACTGCAGGTTACAAAGTCAATCCAGTGAACATGAGTAAAATTATGTACATGTCCAGGTGTTTTTACAAACATATCAGCAAAGTCTGCTGATTCCGCTCTTAGTTCTTGGAGATTCGCGAACCCCAAAGCTTTTAAATCATCCTCATCTATACCTAAAAACTCTTTTTGAAAATTGTAAATTAGCATCAGTTATCCTTGGTTCTCTGCTTCAAGCATTTTTCTGTATAAAATTTCTGTTTCTTCAATGTTTTTTCTTGAAGCAGGTTTTCTCGCTGCAATATATCCAGATATTTTATCTTCATCATAAATAGGAAGTATCTCTGTATCAACCCAATAGTATCGACCATCTTTGCGTAGGTTTTTAACAAGACCATTCCAAACTTGTCCACCCTCTATAGTTTCCCACATCTTGGCAAATGCAGCTCGGGGCATATCTGGATGTCTGATAATATTATGAGGTGCACCAATCAGTTCATTTAAGGTATAAGCAGAAATTTCACAAAACATTCTATTTGCATAGGTTATAACACCATTTATATCTGTTTGACTAATAATTACTCTTCCTTCATAGAGATATTCTTCATCTATTGGGGGAACTTTATTCATAGAAAACCTTTATGTTTTGATAATACAATAAATATTTAAACAAAAATATATCATAATTGATTAAAAATGAAACTTAGTTATAAATATTTTTAATAGTTTTAGCGTCTTTTAGGCTTAAAACAGAATTTAATTCTACAATATCTAATCTTTTAATGGCTTCAAAAGTTCCAAAATGATTAAGTAATTTTTTAATTTTAGCTGGCGATATGCCGTTAAGTGATAAAAGTTTGCTCTCTTTGTCAAGCTTAAGTTTTGTTTTTTTATGAAATGTGATTGCACTTCTGTGTGCTTCGTCTCTCAAATTTTGCGTCCACTGGAGTCTTTTGTCAGTTGGTTTTAGTTTGAAACTTTCATCTTTTGTATGGATAATATCATTAGCTTTTCCTTTGGCTCTATGTGACTTCGCATCAATCTTTTCTTTTGAAATTGCTATTACATCTATAAAAACACCACAAGAATCTAATATCTCAGATGCTAGTTTTAAGAGTGTAGTTCCACCATCAATTATCCATAAGTCTGGTGGTGAATTTTTAGAAAAACTCTCAACTCTTCTTGTAAGGGTTTCTCTCATTTGAGCATATTCATCTTTAGCTTTGAGATGATAGGTTCGGTAGCTTTTTTTATCAAACTGTGAATTTTCATACACAATCATAGCCCCAACTGTAGCAACTCCTGCCATATGTGAATTATCAAACACTTCAACTCTGCGAGGGGTTCTTTGCAAAGATAGAAGTTCTTTAACCTCTTCAAATAATTTACTTAAATCCTCTTTTTTATCCCTTTTTAGTAGCTCTTGAGCATTTAAAATTGCTAAATCAATAAGCTGTTTTTTATTTCCGATTTTTGGTACTTTTATGTGAGCTTTTTTCTCAAAAACCATACTTAAATGATTTTCTATTATCTCTAAGCCATCAAAATTTGAAGCAACTAAAATAGGGGCGATGATAGGTGGTTTTTCATCTGCATAAAAATTTATTAAAACTCTTTGGTAGAGTTCACTCTCATCATAACCCTCATTAAGTTGTATAAAATCGTGTGATGAAGAGATTATTTTTCCATGACGCATAAATATTCTCACAACAACAGCTCTTTTTTCACTTTTAGTTATGGCAAAAATATCATAGTTCTCATCACTAGCAAGATCAATTTCACTCTTAATCTCAGAACGATTGATTCGCTCCATTCTGTCTCGAATCTCACCCGCCTCTTCAAAGCGGAGTTCCTCAGCATAAAACTCCATTTTTTGTGTTAGTTTAGATATGAGAAGTTTTTTATTTTGAATCAACTCCTGTGCTAAATCTAACTCTTTTGTATATGTTGTATCTGACACTTCTAGCTCACATGGGCCAAGACATTTATCTATCTGGTAGTAAAGGCAGAGTTTTTTTGATTGTAAACACCCTTTTTTTTGTACAAGTTTACAAATCTCATAAATGGAGTCTAAAATATCTCTTGCCCCAACTGAGTAAGGGCCAAAATATGTAATATCTGAGCTTTTTATAATTTTTCTGGTTATCTCAGGTCGAGGATACTTTTGTCCATTGTCTATATAAATGTAAGGGTATGTTTTATCATCTCGAAGCAAAATATTGTATTTCGGATGTAACTGTTTTATGAGAGAGTTTTCTAAAATAAGTGCATCGTGTTCAGAGTTTACCACTATGTAGTTCATAGAAATTGTCTCACTTATCATTTTTCTAATTCGTACAGAAAGATTTGAGTTAGGCTTTAGTTTTGGAGTGAAATTAAAATAGCTCTTTACACGATAGGATAATTTTTTCGCTTTTCCTATATAAAGAAGATGTCCATCTTTGTCAAAGTACTGATATATTCCAGCAGAGTTAGGGAGTTGTTTTATGGTTTGTTCAAGGGTCATCTTTTAACTTTTACTTTGGTATTTAAGTCCTGAGTTAATTATAGCTCTTTTCTCTCTCGATTTAACTTTTTTTTGCTTTAATTATCTCTCTTATACTCTTAACAAGGCTGTTTAGCTTCGAATTCTGGATGTTTACACTAAAATCACCTGAGGAGCGTTCTTTGTATCTTAACTCTTTTTTTTCTATTGTTTGAAGTTTTTTGTTTGGAGTATGGGTTACAAATGCTTTTATATCATCGATAACAGTTTCACTACATTCTTGCGGTCTTGCAAAATTTAAAGCACTTTTAATACTTTGTATATTATTATCAAACTCTTGTTTACCAGCAGGATGATTAAGTACAAAAAATAGAGTATCGTTTTTTATATATGCGAACTTTATCATCTTTTGTAACGCTGGCGTAAATATACTTTGTATTTTTTTAATACATTTATATTTAGATAGTTTAGAAAATTGAGGCTTGTTTTGAATACTTTTAATAATTTGACTAGCGTTTTTCATCTAGCAATTATAGCGATGTTTTTGTTAAGTTTGAGTGGTTGTGGCTATAAAAAAGCACCATACTATATAGATGAACCAGTGATGGGTGATGAAAATGTGGAATTTATTTTAAAAAAACCAACAAAAAAGAATGATGAAAATAATGCGTTATGATGTAATTATAATTGGTGCTGGAGTAGCTGGGCTTTATGCTGCAATGCACCTTCCAAAAGATAAAAAAGTGCTTATTATAAATAAGCGTGAAACCTTTAAGTGTAATAGCTTTTATGCTCAAGGTGGAGTTGCACTTGCTGTAGATAAAGAGGATGTTTCTGCGCACATAAAAGATACGCTTGATGCGGGTGATGGGCTTTGCAGTGAAGATGCGGTGGATGTTTTAAGTAAAAACTCCAGAGAGGTTATAGATGAGCTTATTGAGCGTGGCTTTCTTTTTGATAGTGATGATGATGGTAATCTACTTTATACAAAAGAAGCGGCACACTCAAGAGAGAGAATTTTGCATGCTGGCGGGGATGCAACTGGGCGATATATGCACTACTTTTTACTCTCGCAAAACCCACATCCAATGCTTACAGATGCAAGAGTGGTTGACCTGCTTATCAAAGATGGGGAGTGCTATGGGGTGACTGTTCTTGACCATAGAGCAAGTAGAAATATTTATGCAAAAGATGTCATCATAGCGAGTGGGGGTGTTGGCTCATTGTTTGAGTTTCATACAAATGCACCGTGCATAAGTGCAGATATGCAGGGTCTTTGTGTTTTAAAAGGGATAGAGTTGGAGCGAATGGAGATGATGCAGTTTCATCCAACTGTCTATGTTAACAGCGACTATGCCCAAAAACAGCTCCTTACAGAAGCTCTCAGAGGTGAGGGTGCTACTATAGAAGATGAGAGTGGAAGAAGATTTTTGTTTGATTATGATGATCGGGGAGAACTTGCATCTCGTGACATCGTGAGCAAGGCGATATATGATCATAGTAAAAAAACAGGGATGAAGGTGTACCTCTCATTTGCAAATTTTGAATATCAGTATTTCACAAAGCGATTTCCAAATATATTTGAAAATTTACAACTTTTAGGCTTTAATGTTCCATATGAAAGAGTTCCTATCTCTCCTGCTTTTCATTATGCAATCGGCGGGATTAAAAGTGATTTAGACGGAAGTGTGCCAAATGTAAAATCTCTTTATGCCATTGGCGAAGTAGCATCTACGAAAGTTCATGGTGCAAATAGACTTGCATCAAACTCTCTTTTAGAGGGTTTAGTTTTTGCAAAAAAAGCAGTTGAAAAGATTTTAAGGAGCCAAACATCCAAAGAGTTTGTAGAGTTTGAGGTGAGTGATGAGGTGATGAGTCTTAAAGATGATAAATTAAAAAAGAACCTTCTTCGTAAAATAATGTGGGATAATGTCTCGATAGTTCGTACAAAAGATGGGTTAAATGATGCTTTATCACAAATTAATGACATTCTTAAAGAAAAAATTGGTAAACTTTTGAAGTTTCGTTTACTAACGGCAAAAGAGATTGTTCTTGCAGCTCTAGCTCGTGAAGAATCGATTGGCGTACATTTTATAAAAAAAGGACAATAATGATAAAATTATTGATATTAATGTTAGGTTTTAGCTTAGCATTTGGAAGCTCTGGTGCTCAAGGTGGAGAAAATCTTCATGACTTAACATTTACATGGGTTGGAATACTCTCATTAATTGTATTTGTTATTGGCTACTATTTTATTGCAACTGAAGAAAAATATGAGATAAACAAGGCGAAACCAGCGTTGTTTACTGGTACTTTTATGTTTATGCTTATTGGGATTTATTATTCTATCAATGGACTTAATCCCGATCCTCTCCATGATGAACTAGAGATTTTGATACTTGAAATAGCGGAAATATTTTTCTTCTTGCTTGTTGCTATGACTTTTATAGAAACACTTATAGAGAGAGGTGTTTTTGATTTGATGAAATTCAAGCTTGTTTCAAAGGGGTACAGCTATAAAAAACTTTTTTGGCTAACAGGACTTTTGGCATTTTTTATATCCCCGATTGCGGATAACTTGACAACAGCACTTATACTCTCAACAGTCCTCTTTACTATTGATAAGAAAAATATCTCTTTTTTGGTTCCAGGAGCGATTAATATAGTAGTTTCGGCTAATGCTGGTGGTGCTTGGAGTCCTTTTGGTGATATCACAACGCTAATGGCATGGACAGCAGGCAAAGGAGAGTTTTTGGACTTTTTATTTTTGTTTCCAGCGTCTATTACAGGGTGGCTGGTAACAGCATTTTTGCTTTCGAGATATGTTCCTGATGGAGAGCCTGCATTTGATGCTACGAAAGAGAAAAAGCCAGTTGTTTTAGATGGTGGTATGTCAGTAGCTTATTTGGGCGTTGGAACAATAGCTATGGCTGTTCTTGGGCACCAGTTCTTTCACTTTCCAGCTATGTGGGGAATGATGTTTGGTCTTGCTATATTGAAGCTTTATTCTTATAGACTTAAAGCAACTGGTCGCCAAAGTTTTGATATTTTTGTAAATATGGAAAAAGTAGAGAATGATACGCTTCTTTTCTTCTTTGGTATCTTATCAGCAGTTGGTGCATTGCATTATCTAGGATTTTTAAATTATATACACGATCTTTACGCCTTAATTGGTCCAACAGCTGCAAATATTGGTGTTGGGTTTTTATCTGCAGTAATAGATAATGTACCTGTAATGAGTGCTATTTTAAAATCATCTCCAGAGATGGGTTTATCTCAATGGATGCTTGTGACACTTACAGCAGGTGTTGGCGGTTCTTTAATAGCCTTTGGTTCCGCTGCTGGTGTTGGTGTTATGGGAAGACTAAAAGGTATTTATACATTTGGTTCTCATATGAAACTTGCATGGACAATCCTTATTGGGTATATTGCTTCTGTTTGTGTTTGGTATCTTCAGTTTGAAGTTTTAGGTTTTTATATCTCACATTAATCTAACTTATTGTATCCTTTCAAAATAAGAAAGGGTGCAATCCCTCTTCAAGCCTAATTCAGGCACTAGAAAACACTTTTATTAAAGGCATTTATAATGACAAATGTTAGTATCATAGTTTTAGATTTCGGTTCTCAATATACCCAACTTATAGCTCGTCGTCTTCGTGAAGACAAAACCTATTGTGAAATTCTCCCATACCACACTTCTGTAGAAGAGATTCAAGCAAAAAATCCTCAAGGTATTATCCTTAGTGGTGGTCCATCTTCTGTTTACAACAAAGATGCTTATGAAGTTGATAAGGGTGTTTACGATATGGGTCTTCCAATTCTTGGAATCTGTTATGGTATGCAAAGAATTGCAGTAGATTTTGGGGGAAGTGTTATCCGTTCTGACCATCATGAATATGGAAAAGCTGAATTAAAAATTGAGACAAATTCTCCGCTATTGGCTGATTGTGATAATAATCGTATTGTTTGGATGAGTCATAGTGATAAGGTAGATGTTCTGCCAGAAGGCTTTGCCCCAATCGCTACATCTGCTAACTCTCCTTATGCAGCTATTGCAAATGAAGAGAAGCGTGTGTATGCGATGCAGTACCATCCAGAGGTGCAACATTCAGAAGAGGGCTACTTAATGCTTCGTAATTTTGCAAGAAATATTTGTGGTGTTACTGAGAAATGGAAAATGGAGCACTTCTTAAAAGAACAAATCAAAATGATCCGTGAAAAAGTTGGTGATGGCAAGGTTCTTTGTGGATTAAGTGGTGGAGTTGATAGCTCTGTTGTTGCGGCTATGCTTTATGAAGCGATTGGTGATCAGCTTATCCCTGTCTTTGTTGATAATGGACTCTTGCGTAAAGGTGAGCGTGAGCAGGTTGAGCAAGTTTTCAAAGTAAACTTAAAAACACCTTTGATTACTGTAGATGCTGTTGATAATTTCTTAGGAAAACTACAAGGGGTAAGTGACCCTGAGCAAAAGCGTAAAATCATCGGGCATACTTTTATAGAAGAGTTTGAAAAAGAGGCTAAAAAGCATGATGGCATCAAGTTTTTAGCTCAAGGTACTCTTTATCCTGATGTTATTGAGTCTATCTCTGTAAATGGCCCATCAGAAGTAATTAAGTCTCATCACAATGTTGGTGGTCTTCCTGATTGGATGGATTTTGAGCTTATTGAGCCTTTAAGAGAGTTATTTAAAGATGAAGTTCGTAAAATTGGTTTGGAACTTGGACTTCCAGAGGGTATGATTAACCGTCATCCATTCCCTGGACCAGGACTTGCAATTAGAATCATGGGTGATGTGAATGTCCCTGACTTAACAATTCTTCGTGAAGCGGATGTTATTTTACTTGATGAGTTAAAAGCGAGTGGATACTATGCTAAAACTTGGCAAGCATTTGCAGTACTTTTAAATGTAAAATCTGTCGGTGTTATGGGTGATAACCGCACTTACGACAATACTGTTTGTGTCAGAGTTGTTGAAGCAGTTGATGGGATGACAGCAACATTTGCTCACCTTCCACATGATTTGTTAGAGAGAATTTCAAGAAGAATTATCAATGAAGTTGATGGGATAAACAGAGTTGTTTACGATATATCTTCTAAACCTCCTGCTACAATAGAGTGGGAATAAAATTACATACAGCTCTTAACGATTGAGAGTTGTGTGTGATGTAAGGGAAACAATGTCTATTCCAATTTACCTTTTCTCAATCTCCTCACATCCAGATGCAATTAGCATCAACTCCCTGTCGGTTAATTTTTTAAAACCAGAGATTAACTTTTCAAACTACGACCACCTAATAATCACATCCAAACAAACAAGCGAAGCTTTAAAACAATATGATTCGAGTGAGTACTTAGAAAAAGAGGCACTTTGTATTTCAAAACAATCTGCTCTCTCCTATAAAGCACTTGGTGGTAAGGTTTTAGATATTGGCGGTGGCTATGGAGATAATTTAGAATCTAAAATTAGAGCGTTCCCTAAAGAGATAAAATGGCTGTACTTAAGAGCGAAGGTTGTGGCATCTGATTTTGTGAAAAAGTGTCAAGATGATGGTTATGATATACAAGAGGCTATTGTGTATTCTAGTGATTGTTCACAAGCTATCTTGGATGTAGAGCTTGAAGATGAATCTATCTTGATTTTTACATCCCCATCAAGTTTAAAATGTTTTTTAAGCACACATACCATAAACCCTAAGTCCAAAGTGATAGTGATTGGAACAACAACTGCTAAAGCTGTACCAGAGACAATAGAGTACCATATCTCAAAAGAGACAACTATTGATAGTTGTATGGAGTTAGCACAAAAATTATGAACAAAACAATAAAATTATTTTTGTCTGTAGCACTCTACAGCTTCTCTTTAGTATATGGAGCAGACTATATGCCTTACTCTGCTTTTACTGGTAAGACTGTGGTTCCAAACGATGAGGACTATTATAAATACAAAGAAGAGAATGTTGAGATTATCTATACAAAAGATAATATACCATTTGCTAGGCATACGGCAAGTATTGGCTCCCCTCTGCATAGAGATTATGAGAAATTTTTCAAATGGGAACTTGATGAAACACTCTATGTAGGTCTTATCTCTGGATGTAACCAAATAGCAAACGGTTTTTCAACTCAGTGGACAAATAATAGGCAGATAAACTATATGGGTGGCGCTCAAAAGATTGACTATTTCTCTTCTACATCTTGGCTTAACACTTTACTTTATCATGAAACAGCTCATAATTATCAGCATAATATTAAGGGCAATGTTATCTCAAGAGTTTTGCACTCAGTTTTTGGCAATGGGGAGTTTCTTTTTCCACTCCCTTACATTGTCGTGCCAAATATAATGGAAAACTCTTTTATGCTTGAGGGAAATGCTGTGTTGCATGAGTCATGGCATGGAAATGGAGGACGGCTTTATAGCGGTAGATTTAAGATTCAAACTATACTCCAAGCGATGGCTGGAAATATAACACCAAGCGAAGTGTATAACACTAAGCTTGCTTTTCCATATGGGGAGATAGTTTACATCCAAGGTGGCTTTTATAACCTTTATATGGCTGAGAAATATGGGATAGAAAACCTTAATAAATATTTTAAATACTTCTCAAAAAACATCTGGTGGCCACAATATACAAACGATAGTATGCGCTTAGCTGTAGGTGTTGATTTTGAAACATCTCTAAGAGAATTTGCAAAAGAGTATGCAAAGATGGGTGAAAATATCACTCTTGCTATAGGTGAAAAAATAGCATCTTCACAATTTTTTTACCCCTTAGGGGAAGATAATAATAGTATATTTTTTATCATAAATGAGAGCGGTGTTGCAAAACCAGAGTTAGTGGTATATGACAAAAATAGTTCGGATGTTACAAAAACTGCAGAGAGCTACTTAGGTGGTAAAGTTTTAAAAGTTGATGGTGAGTATTTTACACAAGTGAGTCACAACATTAGCCCGACAAAGATATACCAAGGAGTTTTTGACAAAGAAGCTTTTATAAAAAAAGGGAGTGAGTCCAAAATAGTTCAAGCCTACCTTAGTAGTGGTGAGGCTGTATATTTTGATGCTTTACGCTCATTTTCTCAGGCACAACTTTATGTTGGAGAGAAGTTTTATGCACAGGTGAATTCCTCCGTAATTGTAGATAAAGGTGATAATCTTTACTATTTTTCTCAAAAGGGGAAAACACGAACGCTTTATAAAAATAAAACGCCACTTTTTTCATATGAGGGATTTTATGGAATGCCTAGCGATGTTGACTCAAAGGGAAATATTTACTTTGTAGCAAATTCAGAGAATGGCTCAACATTGTATAGGTTTGATGGTGAGAAAGTTAGCCGTGCATACTCTGCTGATAATATCATAGAAGCAAGACTCATTAATGATGAAGAGGTATTACTTGCATGTATAAGTGAGAAAGATTACTATTATGTAAAAAATAAGCTTGAAAATATAGCTGGCATCCCATATGAGACAAAACTGTTTTTTGAAGATAAAGAGTATTATGGGGAGTATAAAGAGGCTAGAAATGCACAATACAATTATGCACATGTCGATTTATCAGATCCCTACTATTCCCTTTTTGATATGCACCATAGTGGCTCTGAACTTTTTTTAGGAATGAGTAGCGTAAATGGTGTGACTGGCTCATTAAACATAAAATTTGGTGACCCACTCTCTCAAAATGCACTCTCAATTTTTGCCAATAAAGATGAACTCAACACTACTATTGGAGGATTAAGTTATACAAATTCAGTATATCTTCTTGAGTATTCCTTATCTGGATATAGAGTGCTTGCTAGTGATGAAGAAAATTCAAGAAAATACGCAACAGTGATAAGTGCCAATTTGCCATTATATACAGCAGGCTATTACGCGGTTAATGTAGGTGTTAGTTATTATCAGGATTACAATGAGTATGTAAGAGATCCCTTAAGTATAAAGTTGAGCCTATCAAAGGCAGAACTTTACGGTTTTAGTATGTACTATAATAATATGGATTACTTAAGCATTTATGCTTCAAGTATTGATGAAAATATGATTTACGGTGCAAATTATACTTTTAAGCGTGATATAGCCAAAGAGTTTTATCTAGGATTGGATCTAAAGTATTCAAAATTTGATGGCGATATAAAAGATTGGTACAATGGTGTTAAGCTCACTAATCTCTCTTTTACATCCGATAATGACCCTACAACAATCTATATTCCAAGTTTAGATAACTCATATTACTTTATAACTGCGGGTTTTGCAGAAATTAATGTTGCAAAAGTTTTTAATATCTCAAGCTATTGGTTTACCTTTCCAATCTCCCTGCAAAGAGAGTCTGTGTATGCAAAATATAGATACTATGACCTTAAGTATTTTGACAATAAAAAATATAATTTTAACGAGATGACTCTGGGTTTAACGCTTGCTACGGTTATGTTGAATAATCTTGAGATACCATTGAGTATTGAGTATATTTACAACGATGCTGATTTTATAAAAGAGGAAAATAATTTTAAGTTTACCTTAGGGGCTAGTTTTTAAGTTTTTGTTGTCTTTTCTAAAATTAAATCAAGTATCATTTTTGTATAATACATTTATATAGTCTGAGTGGTTCGATACACGCAATAATGAGGGTTCTACATTTTCAACTTGCGAACTAGTAGGGCTTTTGTGTGTAGTGCTTTCGTTTGAGGTATGTTAACTCTGCCGAGGAAAATGCCACCGTTATAAAGTTCTCTCTTCGCCCAAATTAGGCTTTTTAGAACCAAGCCAAATGCGAGACGGCTACTCGGGCTATTGTAATTTTTAAGAGTTGAGTCAAAATATTGAGGTATTTTGACTCAACTTTTTTATCATTTGGAGATATATATATGAAAATTTTAATTTTAGGCAGTGGTGGTAGAGAATACTCTATCGGTCGTGCTATTGCAAACGAAGAGCAAGAGCATGAACTGTTTTATATGCCAGGAAATGGTGCTACTTCCTCTTTGGGTACTAACATCAATATTACAGATTATAATGCACTTGCAACTTGGGCGCAAGAGAAGGAGATAGATTTAACAATTGTTGGTCCCGAGGGTCCTTTAGTTGATGGTGTTGTTGATATTTTTAAAGCGAATGGTCTTACTATTTTTGGACCATCTCAAGCTGCTGCGCAACTTGAGGGCTCAAAAGTTTATATGAAAAACTTTCTTGCAAAGTATAACATTCCAACTGCTCGTTATATTGAGACAGCATCTATAGAGGAAGCTTTTAAATTTACAGATACATTAACTGCCCCTATAGTCGTTAAGGCAGATGGACTTTGTGGTGGGAAGGGTGTAATTATTGCACAAAACCATGATGAAGCCAAAGTTGCAATTAGCGAGATGCTAAGTGGAAAAAGTTTTGGAGACGCTGGGCTAAAAGTGATTGTGGAAGAGTTTCTTGATGGTTATGAGCTTTCTATGTTTGCTGTTTGTGATGGAGATGATTACATCTTGCTTCAAGCTGCGCAAGACCATAAAAGACTGCTAGATAATGATGAGGGACCAAATACAGGCGGCATGGGTGCTTATGCTCCAACCCCTTTGGTTGATGAACTTTTATACCAAAAAGTGAAAGATAGAGTGATTTGCCCTACATTAGAGGGGATGAAAAAAGAGGGTGCACCATTTGAAGGGGTACTTTTTATAGGTATTATGGTTGTTAATGGTGAACCAATTACTTTAGAGTTTAATGTCCGTTTTGGAGATCCTGAGTGTGAGATTCTTATGCCACTTATGACATCAAGTGTGTCAGATATGTTTTACAAAGCATCGACAAATAAACTCAGTGAAATCAAAGTTGAATTTTCATCTCAATATGCCGTTGGTGTTGTGATGGCGAGTGAGAATTATCCATATAAAAGTTCAACTCCAGCGGAGATTATCTTAGATGATGTTCACCATGAAATTATAGAAAAATATACTCATATATCTTATGCAGGTGTGAGTGAAGAAGAGGGTGTGCTGTATGCTGATGGTGGTAGAGTTTTAGTTTGTGTGGGCTTAGGTGACACCATCAAAGAAGCAAGAGACAGAGCCTACTTAAGATGTGGTCAAGTTCATTTTGCAGGCAAAAAATTTAGAACAGACATAGCATATCAGGCACTTTAGTCGTGAATGAAAATATAGAAAATATTTTACACCGTGAGGGGATAGCATTAGCACCAATTAAAAAAAGAGCTATGGCATTTTTTATAGATGAACTGCTTCTCTCTTTTTTACTAATTTTTGCATTATGGGATTCTTTTAGTTCTGCTGAGACAATGGAAGAGATGATAAATATCACAAATATATTTGCTTTAGAGTATATGGCTATGAAAATCTTTTATCAAGCTTTTTTTACTATGCAGTATGGTGGAAGCATAGGGAAGCTTATCATGAAGATAAGGGTTATAGAGATTAAAACACTTCAAAATCCAAATGTTATAGTTGCTCTTAACCGTGGAATATTTAGAGTGATAAGTGAGATGCTTTTTTATCTCGGATTTTTATGGGGAATGCTAGACCCTGCTCGCCAGTCATGGCATGATAAAACAGCAAGAACCTTAGTTGTAAATGCGTAAACTCCTCTTTTTTTTACTTTTATCTGCATCTCTTGTGCAGGCTGCAGATAAGGTGGAAATCTATGCAAGTTCCCTAGAAACTCAAGATGGTTTAGTGTATGCTGATGGAGAGGTGGTTGTTGTTTATAAAGAGTATTATTTAAACGCTTCAAGAGCCATTTATAATAAAGAGAGTGGAATTTTAGAGCTTTTTGATAATATTCGTGCTACTCATGGACTTGATTATAAGATCTTAGGTGATTATGCACGATTAAATATTGCAGAAAAAGAGAGGCTTTTTCAACCGTTTTTTATGCTTGAGAAAAACTCAAAAGTTTGGGTGAGTGCTCAGGAAGGGTGTGCGAAAGATACTTTTATCGAGATTGAATCTGGTATAATGAGTGGATGTAACCCCAATAATCCACTTTGGAAAATGGAATTTACATCATCAGATTACAACACAGACACAAAATGGTTAAACCTTTATAATACAAGAATATATATTTATGATATTCCAGTTTTTTATACACCATATTTTGGCTATTCTCTTGACAATACAAGAAGAACTGGTCTTTTAGTACCCTCTGTAGGTATCTCAGATAAAGAGGGTTTTTATTATGAGCAATCTCTTTATATCGCTGAGCACAATTGGTGGGATTTAGAGATAAAACCTCAAACAAGAACTAATCGAGGTTCTGGTTTTTACTCAACTTTGAGATTTCTTGACTCTAAAATTTCAAGAGGGGAGTTGACTGTTGGTTATTTTAAAGAAAAGCAAAAGTATTTTCTTGAAGAGGGGTTAATTAATGATACCCATTATGGATATAATTTTAAATATAACAACGGCAATTTTTTAAATCAGTGGTTTAATTTTGATTTAACTGGTCAATCAGCTTTATATGTAGATGTAAACAATATGAATGATGTTGATTATATTAATTTATCTACAAATGATACAACTAAAAAAACTACTTCCACGCAGATTCTTTCGAGAGCTAATCTTTTTTATAATACAGACAATGATTATATTGGGGCATATTTTAAATACTATAAAGATTTACTCAAAGAGAGCAATGAAAAAACATTACAAAAACTTCCAACCTTTCAGTATCATTATTATTTAGATTCATTGTTTAAAGATAAGTTTTTGTATAATCTTGATATCCAAAGCAACAACATCCATAGGCTGGTTGGCAAGAGAGTAGTTCAAACCGATGTTAATGTACCACTAACTTTACAAACTTCACTTTTTGATGAGTATATAAACTTCTCATACACGGCTCAATTTTATGCACAACATTCTCTTTTTGGTGGAGAGGAGGAATACAGTAGTACTGATGAGTATGAAAATGGTATTTTTGCAAGACAATATAATATATTTCAAGCATCTTCACAGCTCACAAAAGCATACGAAAACTATACTCATGTAACAGGCTTTGGCTTAAGATATACGGCTGGTGGAAATGAATACAAAGATGGTTTTTACGAATATAACCAAAATTTTTGTTCCGATGTGCTTAATAAAAATGATTCAAGGTGTGAATTTTATAATGTAACTAATGTTGATAATGAGTTGCAAGTTGAGTTTTCACAGTATATTTTTGATATAAGTTCACAACAAAAGGTTTATCATAGATTAGCACAAATTATTAGCTATGAAGATGCTAAAAGTGATGCTGGTGAGTTGGAAAATGAATTGGACTATCAGATTACAAAGAGCATTAGCTATTATAATAACATGTTTTATAATTATAATGAAGAGTCCTTTTCTAAGATTTTTAATAAACTTTCATATATTGCTAATGGCTTTAATATCTCCCTCTCCCATCTATATAAAGATACATTTTTAAAAGAAACAGATACTTATTCACCTTATACAAGCTATGTCACATCTAGTGCAGTATATACTTATGATGAGCATTATTCTTATAAGATGAAATTTGATTATGACTTGGAAACTAGTTTGAAAAAAAGGGCAGAAATTGGATTCTTATATAGAAAAAGGTGTTGGGACTTTGGGCTTAGATATGTTGAAAACAACAGACCTGCATTGACGCAAAGCAACTCTTTATCTGTGTATGACAGGTATCTGTATATCACAATTGTGCTCAAACCATTGATGTCATCTCAAGGCCCAACAAAAGATACTGCCCTGAGACTTCCTGATGTATTAAAAGGATCATAAGAAATGAAAAAATATAAACACATATTGAAAAATCACCTTGATGCAGCTAATAAACTCAAAGATGTTATACCTATGACAAAGCTTAAAGAGGAGTCATGGAAGATAGTTGCAGTATCAAAAAGTGGACTTGAAGTTGGATCTCTTATACGAGGAACGCTGCCAAATAAGCTGGACTTTTTATTTTCTCAGGCAATATATGCACCAAACAATGTTGAGTGTGAAATTGCAAGAGTAAGCGAGAATGAAGAGATAGTTATTAATGAAAAACTTGTTAGTTCTTTTGAAATTAAATATGATTATATTTATGGAGAAGCACATAGAAAACATGAAGAGAAGATTTTAAGCGCTATCTATAAGTATAGAAAAGGGAGACATTTTGCCTCTATGAAAAATGAGGTAGTGCTACTTGTGGATGATGGAAGTGAAACAGGTATGAAGTTTATGACTGCATTGAAGACCATTTTAGTAATGAAACCAAAGGCTGTATATATAGCAGTACCAGTTTTACCAAGTGATATTTTAGAGCTACTAGAGCCGTTTGCAGATGAGGTGTTTTTTCTTTATGATATAGATGATTATGTTGAAACATCTCTTTATTATGAAGATTTAGCTATTATAGACGATGAAACAATAGAAAAATTATTAGGAGAGTAGATTGAATTACGATGTTAAATTAGAATTAGAAAATAGAGTTGAAGAGTATTCATTTGGAGATGTGGCAAAACAAGCGAATGGCTCAGCGTGGATAAAATCAGGTAAAAGTGTTATTTTAGCGACTGTTGTTATAGATGAGACAGAGATAGTCAAAGATGATTTTTTACCTCTCACTGTTCAGTATATTGAAAAAACATATGCGGCTGGAAAAATTCCAGGTGGATTTTTTAAGCGCGAAACAAAGCCAAGTGATTTTGAGACACTCACATCTCGTATAGTTGACCGCTCCTTGCGTCCACTTTTTCCAGAAGGTTTTGGACATCCGACACAAATAACGATTATGGTGTTTAGTGCAGATAGTGAATCAGATTTACAAGTGTTAGCATTAAATGCTGCATCTGCTGCACTATATACCTCAGATATTGATATTAATACTTCTGTATCTGCTGTAAGAACGGCAAAGATTGATGGAAAATTAGTTATAAATCCAAGCCTAAGTCAATTAAAAAATTCTACACTAGATTTATATCTTTCAGGAACTAAAGATGATTTGCTAATGATAGAGATGCGTTCATTTGGCAGTCAAGAGCTGGAAGTGATGATGGATCCTATGCTAGATCCGACACTCAGTACAACTGCAATATCTACTCATGTATCTAATGCGATAAGTGAAGATGAGTTAATCGAAATTTTTAAAAAAACTCAAGAAGTTCTTTTTGCAAGCAATAGTGCGTATGAAGATGCTTTTGCATCTCAAAAGAAAGAGACTGTCGCTATCGACTGTAAGGCTCATGTAATCAATGAAGAGATGGTTGCCTATGTTAGAGATAAGCATCTTGAAGATATTCAATCAGCTATGAAACAGATGGCAAAATCTGAACGCTCTACTGCTTTGAGACAACTTAGAAAAAAGATACTTGAGTCTAAAGAGGACTGGGTAGAGATAGAGCTAAAAGATGCGATAGAGAGTGTTAAAAAAGCACAGGTAAGAGCTCAGATACTACAAGAGAGAGTCCGTGCCGATGGCAGAACTTTAACGGAGATAAGACCAATCTCCATTAGTACAAATGTGCTTCCAAATGCACATGCATCATGTTTGTTTACTCGTGGTCAAACACAGGCGCTTGTAGTTCTTACAATGGGTGGACCAAAAGATGCGCAGATGTTTGAGAGCTTAACAGATGGTGGCACTCAAAATGAAAACTTTATGGTTCACTATAACTTCCCTGGATTTAGTGTAGGTGAAGCTTCCCCTGTGATGGGAACAAAAAGAAGAGAATTAGGGCATGGTAATTTAGCAAAAAGAGCATTAGAGCCTATCACTAACTTAGATGGCCAAACAGTTCGTTTGGTTTCTGAGATTTTAGAGTCAAACGGTTCTTCATCGATGGCTACTGTATGTGGTGGTTATATGGCACTTTGTGCAGCAGATATTGATACTAGTGATGTTGTAGCTGGAATCGCTATGGGTATGGTGAGTGATGGCGACAATTACGCAATCCTTTCAGATATTATGGGACTTGAAGACCATGATGGAGATATGGACTTTAAAGTTACTGGTTCAAAAGATGGCATCACTGCCATGCAGATGGATATTAAGTTAGGTGGAATAAGTCTCAATGTGCTTAAAGAGGCACTGTATCAGGCAAAAGAGGGGAGAAGTCATATTATTGATATTATGATCAAAGCCCAAGAGAAAATAGAGTTTAATGATGGTGTCCTTCCAAGTACAGACCTCTTCCATATAGATCCGAGTTTTATTGGTGAGATAATTGGTCAAGCAGGAAAAACCATTCGTGAAATAATTGAGAAGTTTGAAGTAGCAATTGATATAGATAAAAAAGATGGAAAAGTAAAAATCACCGGTAAAAATAAAACAGGTGTATCTGGAGCGAGAGAACATATTCATTCCATCGTAAATACACCAAAAGTTGAAAAAATGAAGTATGAAATCGGTGATAAGCATGAGGGAACTGTTAAAAAAATAGTTGATTTCGGAGCATTTATAGAGCTTCCAGATGGAACTGATGGACTTTTACATATCTCTAAAATATCTGATAAACGAGTTGAAAAAGTAAGTGATGTTTTAAGTGAAGGTGATAAAATCACAGTAGAGATTTTAGAATTTAAAGGGAATAAAATTAGTTTAGGTCGTGCCTAAATTTCAGTTTTTTATTTTCCCTTCTCTATTCTTAAGTCAAGGGAAAACTATGTTCCGTGTCAAGCACGGAATGACGAGCGAAAGCATTTTAATAATACTTTTCATTTTCAATAACTCCTGAGTTTGGATGATATAAGACTTAATTAGTCTATAAAAGTCACGCTTTCTTTGAGGGGAACTCTTGTAGGTTGATAAGTGTTTATTTTTGCTTCTTTGTCTTCGTAGCCTAAAACTACACTATAGAGAAAAGCTAAGTTGTCTGGTGCATCTAAAGCCTCTGCGACAACTTTTCCAAATTCAGTAGTTGAGCCTTGTGGACAACTCTCTATACCGAACTCTTGAGCGGCTAACATTATGCTTTGCATATATGCTCCACAATCAAGTAATGCACCCTCAGCACCATCAATATTTGCTTTATCTGTAAATACAAAAAATACTGTTTTTGCTCCAAACCATCTAAAATTATCTTGCCACATCTTAATTCTGGTGTCATTATCTTTTCTATCAACTTCCATGAGTTTATAAAGACCAGCTCCTGTAATCACTCTTCTTTTTTTATAAGGATGCACCCATTTTACAGGGTAGTATTGTATAAATTGGTCGTGAACTACGCCCTCATTCATCTTTTTTATAATAGCATCGCCAATTTTTTTTAGAAGATCTTCATTGCTTATTGCATACACTTTCCAAGGTTGCATATTTGCACCACTCGGTGTCATACTCGCTGCATGTAAAATCTTTTCCTGAATCTCTTTGGGTACAGGCTTTGGAAGGTAAGCTCTTTTTGAGGAGCGGCTTGTAATAGCGTCTATAATTGTTGGCATTTTTATTCCTAAAAGAAGTGTTTATGAAATTATAATATAAACAAGATTATATATGCCATAAAGTTATATGTGAATACTTTAGACTAAATAGACTTGACAGCATGGCACTCAATGTGATATAATCATTCTAAATTAATTTAAGGACTATGAGATGAATAATATATTTGAAAAACTCACACATAATATGACGGAAGCTATAGAGTCTTCTATCTCTTTGGCGCTACACAATAAAAATCAAGAAGTGGAAACTATACATTTTTTATGGGCATTACTAACAAACTCAAACTCTGTACTCAATCAGATGTTTAATAAGATGAGCATAGATAAAACAGCAATAGAGTTAGATGTAAGAAGTTTGGCTGAAAAATTACCAAAATCATCATCAGTAAATAAAGAAAATATAAAACTATCAAGAAGTTTTGTAGCAACTTTGGAAAATGGTGCAGGACTTATGACAAAAAATGGTGATTCATTTTTAGCGGTTGATACCTATATACTTGCAAATTTAAAGACAGAGCCATTCTCAAAAATTTTGCCAAAGTATATAGATGTTTCAGAACTAGCAAAAAATATAGAAGCAGCTCGAGCTGGTGCAACAATCGATTCACAAAGTTCTGATGAAACACTGGAATCTTTAGATAAGTACGGCATTGACTTGACAGCAGAGGCCGCAGAGGGGAAACTTTCACCAGTTATAGGTAGAGATGAAGAGATAAACCGAATGATGCAGATTCTTATCCGTAAAACTAAAAATAACCCTATGCTTTTAGGTGAGCCTGGAGTTGGTAAAACTGCTTTAGTTGAAGGCTTGGCTCAAAGAATCCAGAGTGGAAATATTCCAACATCATTAAAAAATAAAAAGGTTATAGCACTTGATATGAGTGCATTAATTGCTGGTGCAAAATATCGTGGAGAGTTTGAAGATAGACTCAAAGCAGTTATTGAAGAGGTGAAGAAGAATGGAAATATCATCCTATTTATAGATGAGATTCATACTATTGTGGGAGCGGGAGCAAGTGAGGGTAGTATGGATGCTGCAAATATTTTAAAACCAGCTCTAGCTCGCGGTGAGCTTCATACAATTGGTGCTACAACTTTAAAAGAGTATAGAAAATATTTTGAAAAAGATACAGCATTACAAAGAAGATTTTTACCGATTAATCTTGATGAACCAACCGTAAATCAATCACTTCAGATTTTGCGTGGAATCAAAGAGAGACTTGAACTGCACCATAATGTAACTATTACAGATAGTGCTTTGGTTGCAGCAGCTCGCCTTTCAGATAGATATATAGCTGATAGATTTTTGCCAGATAAAGCGATTGACCTGATAGATGAAGCAGCTGCAGAACTTAAGATGCAAATTGAATCAGAACCAAATGCACTCAGTGCTGCAAAAAGAAAAAGTTCACAACTGAATGTTGAATGCGAAGCTCTGAAAATGGAGGATACTCCAGCAAATGCAAAAAGGTTAGAAGAGATTGCTAAAGAGTTGGCAAATGTGGAAGAAGAGGTAAGAACTTTAGAAGCTCAATTTGCAACAGAGAAAGAGGTTTTTGAAAAAATTTCGAGTATTAAAGAGAAGATAGAAGCTAAAAGAAGAGAGGCGGAACAAGCAAAGCTTGCATCAGACTTTAATCGTGCCGCCGAGATAGAATATGGCGAGATACCAACTCTGATTGAAGAGGAAAAAAAGATAAATGAAAATTGGGAAAATCTTCAAAGAGAAGGAACATTATTAAAAAATAATGTAGATGAAGAGGCGATTGCATCTGTAGTATCAAGATGGACACATATCCCTGTCCAAAAAATGCTTCAAGGTGAAAAAGACAGAATTTTAAATGTTGAGGATGAGTTAAATAAAGATGTCATTGGGCAATCTAAAGCAACTCATGCGGTTGCTCGTGCCATTAAACGAAATAAAGCGGGATTATCAGATGCAAGTTCTCCAATAGGTAGTTTTATGTTTCTAGGACCAACAGGTGTAGGTAAAACGCAAACAGCAAAAACACTTGCACAGTTTTTATTTGACAGCCAAGATGCACTTATACGAATAGATATGAGTGAATATATGGAAAAACATGCAGTTTCACGCTTGATTGGTGCTGCTCCTGGGTATGTTGGGTATGATGAGGGTGGACAACTCACAGAAGCTGTAAGAAGAAAGCCATATAGCGTTATACTCTTTGATGAGGTAGAAAAAGCACATCCAGATGTATTTAATGTGTTGCTTCAAGTTTTAGATGATGGAAGACTAACTGACAACAAGGGCGTAACGGTTGATTTTACAAATACTATCATTATTTTAACTTCCAATATAGCAAGTGATAAAATCATAAATAACGCAAACTCGGACGAACTTGAAGATATGGTTATGAATGAGTTAAGACAAGCGTTTAAACCTGAGTTTTTAAATCGACTTGATGATGTAGTGATTTTTAATGCTTTAGCAAAAGAGCAAATAGTCGGTATAGTTGATCTTTTCTTTAGAGATATTGCTAAAAAAGTTGAAGAAAGAGATATAGAACTTGTTTTAAGTGCTGAGGCTAAGGAATATATAGCTGAAGCTGGATTTGACCCTGTGTATGGAGCTAGACCACTAAAGCGTGCTTTGTATGAGATAGTTGAAGACGCGCTTGCTGATTTGATACTTGAGGGTAAAGTGGTTGAGGGCTCAAAAGTTGAGTTTGGAATGAGTGATGGCGAAATAAAAGTTACTATATCGTAAATTAAAAAGAGGCTATAATTTTATTATGAGATATATATTAATAGCAATGTTTTTCACTGTTTCACTGTTTGCTTGTACAGGTGACTGTTTAACATGTCACCCGAAGCTTTTACCTACAATCAATGAAGATTTGCGTCATAAACCTATGCTCGGGTGTATAAAGTGCCATTCTGCAGAGCCAAACTCAATGGCGGAGTGTGGAGATGATTGTTTTGCTTGTCATCCGATGTCAAAAATAAATGCAGCAAATGTTCGTGAGCATGATGTTATACAAACTTGTGTTGATTGCCATGTAAAGGCAGATGAGATGCTTTTTGATACTTCAAGTACATTTAATCAATCCAAGCCTGAACTGATAAAAGATTTTTTAGTTAAGTGATTGGCAAATGTTTTTTGTATCTTTTGAGGCATCCCAACACAATATCCTTGCACATAGTCAACTTTTAAATCTTTGAGATATATTAGGGTTTTTGGAGGTGGCCTCATAAGAGATGGGAGGTTTTATTATGTGTATGATTTTCTCGTAAAAAACCTTAAACACAGTTTAAGTAAAAATTGAGTAAAATTGCGCTCTTAAAATTATATAAGGATATGTCATGAAAAGAACATACCAACCCCATAGTACGCCAAGAAAAAGAACTCACGGTTTTAGAGCTCGTATGGCAACTAAAAATGGTCGTAGAATATTAAATCGTCGTCGTGCTAAAGGTCGTAAAAGATTGTCAGTTTAGGCGGATTTGACACACTCAAACTCCACAAGGAGTTTCAGCGTATCTACAATAAAGGAAAGAATCAACATTCAAATAGCATTGTGTTATTTTTTCTTCCTCAAAATGGAATTCACAAGGTTGGATTTACAGCTACCAAAAAGATAGGTAATGCTGTGAAAAGAAATAGAGCTAAACGAAGACTTCGAGCCCTTTTTTGTGAATATTCCAACTCTCTTAAAGATGGTACATACATATTTGTAGCAAAGCAATCACTCAATGAAACTAGCCATGACAATTTAACAAAAGATTTTAAAAAAATTATAACTAAAGCCAAGGCTTTCAATGATTAGGAAATTTTTGTTAAAACTTTTATGGATATACCAGAAGTTTTTTACGGTTATTGGCTTTGGAAGTTGTCGATATTACCCATCTTGTTCCGAATTTGCAAGAATTAACTTTGAAAACAACTCTATTTCAAGTGCTTTTTACCACTCTTTTACTAGAATACTTCGTTGTAATCAATTATTTGACGGTGGCATAGAGTATCCACTCCTTGATAAACTGTCTTTAAAGCCCACAAAATTAAGGGTTGATTCTATCAGATATTGGTTGGTTCCAAATAAAAAAAACCGATTTTATATTATAAAAAATTTTTCATATAAAGGGTCATCGTGTTAGACAAAATGTCACCAAATCAAAGACTAATGTTAGCAGTAGCATTGTCTATTGTTTTTTTCGTAGCTTATACTGCAATTTTTCCACCAGAACAACCAGTAGAGACGCAAGAGGCTCAAAAGACGCAACAAGTATCGCTAAGTAATGATGGGCAAGTAACACCAAACGCTATCACAAGCGTAGAAGAGGCGTCTGGTCATGCTATCTCTAATGAGGAGAGAATATCTACAAGTACCTCAAACACAATAGTAACAATCACAAATAAAGATTTTATATTGAAGATAGACACACTCGGGCGTATCTCTTCTAAAGAGTTGCGTCAAGAGAAGTTTAATAATAAAGCTGGCAATCATGCTCAGTTAATTCCACAAACTGGAACTAAACCTCTTTTCATAAGATTTATGGAAGAGAAGTTAAACGAGGAAGCCGTAGAGGTAGCATATACAGCAAGTGTGAATGAGATAGCTTTAGGTGATCACCCTCAAAAGGTTACATTAACTCAGAAACTAAAAGATTTAGTTGTAACGAAAGAGCTCACATTTTATGCAGATGGGCATTATGATGCAGTTATCAAACTCTCTGATGATAAAAGATACTTTGTTTATCTAGGTCAAAGACCACAAGTTGTTGAGCAGATGATGACAGTGTCTGGTGCAATGGTATATACTGATGATGAGCTTGTTACTATTGTAGAAGATGGAGACGCTGAGGGGAGAAAAACTTTTACAGGCGTTGAGCTTCTTTCTGCGTTTGATCAGTACTCAGCTACAATTATGTATGGCTTACCTAAAGATACAACTGTTATGATTGAGAGGGACAGAGATAACAATCCAGTAGTATATTTTGATGCACAGCCCACTATGCATTTTAACGGTTATATTGGACCAAAAGAGTATAAGGTACTTGAGAGTATCAACCCTGTTTTAACAAACGCTATAGAGTATGGTTGGTTCACTTTTGCAGCGAAACCACTTTTTGCACTTCTTTCATGGTTGCATGGGATTTTCGGCAACTGGGGCTGGTCAATAATCGCGCTTACTATTATCATTAGAGTTATTCTTTACCCTTTAACATATAAGGGTATGGTTTCTATGCAGAAAATCAAAGAGATTGCACCTAAGATTAAAGAGGTTCAAGCAAAATACAAAGGTGATCCTCAACGCGCAAATGCAGCGGTAATGGAGATGTATAAAAAGCATAATGCAAACCCGCTTGGTGGATGTTTACCAATGCTTCTGCAAATCCCTGTATTTTTTGCAATTTACCGTGTACTTTTAAATGCCGTAGAGCTTCAAGGTGCACCGTGGGCTTTATGGATTACAGATCTTTCTCGTATGGATACTTACTATGTTTTACCTATTCTTATGGGTGCTTCTATGTATTATCAACAAAAGCTTACACCAAACAATTTTACTGATCCATTGCAAGAAAAAGTGTTTAAATTTTTACCAATTATCTTTACTTTTTTCTTCCTAACTTTCCCATCTGGTTTAGTTTTATACTGGTTCGTAAACAATCTTTTCTCAATTGGACAGCAGTTTATCGTAAATGCACAGTTTAAAAATGCTAAAGATGCAGAGATAGCTGTGAGTGACCATGCACATAAGATGGAACATAAAGAGATGGAAAAAGAAAAATTAGAAAAAAAACGCGCAAAAAAATCAGCGGAGAAAAAAGATGATTAGGATTGAATCTTTAACATTAGAAAAAGCATATGAAGATGCTGCTTCTTCGTTAAAGTGTTCTGTTACGGAACTGAAAATTGAAGTTGTTCAACATCCAACAAAAGGTTTTTTAGGACTTTTTAAAAAGAGTGCTATTATTGTTGCAGTGAGAGAAACAAATTCAGAAAATTCAAAAATAGAAGAAAAAATTACAAACAAAAATGAACTTGAAGAGTTCTCAATTCCAAAATCTAAAGCAGATGAAAAAGAAAAAACTAATAAAATGAAGCCAATAGAGAGTTCCAAAGAAGAGAGAGTTGGGGAAAAAGAAGAAAAGCATACGCATACTATTTTAAATGATACTATCATGCCAGCATCATTTGTTAGCACGCAAGATGATGATGATGAGATGAACTATGAACCAGTGTATGCAGATGAATTTTATGAAGAAGATGAAGAGAACAAAGAAGATCTTTTAGAAATAGCACAAAGTGTTGAAGAAGATATTAACAAACTTTTTGAATTTATATGTTTTAAAATAGATGAAATTAAAGTGAGTGTTTTTGATGAAAATACTCTTTTAGTTGAGTTTAAAGGTGAGGATGCTGCCTTGTTAATAGGTAAAGAGGGGTATAGATACAAAGCACTCTCTTATATGATTTTTAACTGGATAAATACAAAATATCAAGTGCAACTTCGCTTAGAGATTGCAGAGTTTTTAAAAAATCAAGAAGAGTCTGTTGCAAGATACTTGCAAGGAGTTTGTGAAGGCGTTGACCGCGATGGAAGAGCACAAACAAAAATTCTTGATGGAGTGTTGGTTCAGATAGCACTCAAAGAGCTTCGTAACACTTATCCAGATAAATATGTAGCTATCCGTTCTACTCGTGATGGGATGAAATATATCATCATTAACGATTATCATTCTAATTAGATTATGAGGGAAACAATCACTGCCATTGCAACAGCTAATGGCATAGGCTCTATCGCTATTATACGGATTAGTGGTGATACAGCTTTAGAAATTGCAAAAAAACTCACAAAAAAAGAAAATTTTTCTCCAAGATACGCAACTCTTGCAAATGTATATGATCAAAACAATACTCTTTTAGATGAAGCTATAGTTATATACTTCAAGGCCCCTTTTTCATTTACTGCTGAGGATGTTGTAGAGATACAGTGTCATGGTGGTTTTATAGTTGCACAAAGTATTTTAAAAGCCACTCTATTGCATGGTGCAAGATTAGCAGAAGCTGGAGAGTTTTCAAAACGAGCATTTTTTAACGGTCGCATTGATTTGAGTGAGGCTGAGGCTATAGCTCAATTGATTGAAGCTAAAAGTGAAGATGCTGCAAAAATTTTAGCACATCAGATGAAAGGTTCATTAAAAGAGCATATAGAAGAAGTGCGTGATGAGATAATACATATACTCGCTTACTCTGAAGTAAGCATAGATTATGCTGAAGAGGATTTGCCAGAGGATTTAGTTCGTCAGATAGAAGACAAGTTATATGAACTTAAAAAGAACCTTGAAAAAACATTGCTTGCGAGTAAGGCTAGAGAAGGGCTTATGCAAGGCTTTAAAGTTGCTATAGTTGGGAAACCAAATGTTGGAAAAAGTTCTCTTTTGAATGCTCTTTTAAATTATGACCGTGCAATTGTAAGTGATATAGCTGGAACAACGAGAGATACTATTGAGGAGCAGGTAAAAATTGGAACCCATCTTATACGCATTGTCGATACAGCGGGTATCCGTGTGGCTCATGATGAGATAGAGCGTATAGGTATAGAGCGTTCCTTAGAAGCGATAGAGCAGTGTGATATAGTTGTAGCACTCTTTGATGGTTCACGAGAGGTAGATGATGAAGATAAGCAAATACTCAATCTCATCAAAAACAATGCCAATGGTAAAAATATAATATATATTAAAAATAAGATAGATTTAGTCCCTAAATTTTCACATCCAGATATACCATTTAATTTAGAATTAAATTCAAAAGATAGTGTTATCTCACTTGTAAAAGTTTTAGAGAAGATTATGGATGTTACTAACTCTTCAGATGAAATTATGCTAATTTCACAAAGACAAATAAGTGCAGTTGAAAATACTTTAGCAAACATAGAAGAAGCGTTCTTGCCTTTAGAGACTCAAGAGTTAGAGATTTTTTCTTTTCACTTAAATGAAGCAGTCAAAGAGATGGCATCGATAACACGACCTTTTGAAAATGATGAGATGCTAGATAAGATGTTTGGCTCATTTTGTTTAGGGAAATAGATGAAATATATTGCAATTGATTTAGGTTTAAAAAGAATTGGACTAGCGTATAGTGCTCATAAGGATTTGGTTACACCGCTTAAGGCTGTTGAGAGAAAAAATAGAAATCAAGCGTCATCAGATGTAAAAAAAGTTTTACTTGAGTGGGAAGTTGATGCTGTTGTAGTTGGCATCCCTATGGGTGGAAGCTCTGAGGATGAGATGAGACGAAGAGTTGCCCACTTTATGAATCTTGTAGATTTTAAAGGCTCTGTTTTTTACCAAGATGAGAGTCACTCTTCCATAGAAGCCGAAAATATGATGAAAGGTGAGATAAAATATATCCGAGATGGTAGAGTTGACTCCATATCTGCTATGATAATCTTGCAAAGATATCTAAAAACCAATCTTTAAAATTCATTTTAAAGGTGTCCTTTATATTATTATCAGACTTGTATAGTAAAATACATATAATGATTTTTGTTTTTTATTATAATTATTGATTAAGCTTACAAGGGATTGCTCTGTTATGAAAAATATTGAGAAATTACTAAAATATTCAAAAAACTTAAACCTTCTATATGTTGAAGAAAACAAAGAGGTAAGAGAGACAACCGTAGCTATATTAAAAAAGTATTTCAAAGAGATTGTGACAGCTGAGAGTATAGTGGATATGTCAGAGTTATTTAAAATCCATAAGATAGATTTGATAATTACTGAAATAAATCTATTTGGGGAAGATTGTTTAGAGATACTAAAAGATGTAAAAGAGATTCCTATAATTATACTCTCATCTCATAATGGAACTCAACATTTTATAGATTGCATCAAGCTAGGGATAGAGGGCTACCTTATGAAACCTTTAGACTTAGAACAGCTTTTGATAGCGTTATGTAAAGTTACAGAGAAAATCAGACTACACTATGAAGCATTAAATAATTTAAACCTTTTAGAACAATACCAAGATATCATAGATAAAGCCTCTATAGTTTCTAAAACAGATACTAGAGGATATATCACTTATGCGAACGATGAATTTTGTAGAATTTCTGGATATTCTCGAGAGGAACTTATAGGGAAAAATCACAACATAATTAGACATCCAGATAACCCTATGCAAGTTTACAAAGACCTTTGGCATACTATACGAGATAAAAAGCAAGTATGGCAAAAAACTTTAAAGAATTTAGCCAAGAATGGGAAAAGTTATTATGTTCAAACAGTTATTAAGCCTATTTTGAATTATGAGGGTGAAATTTTAGAATATATTGCGCTTAGAAATAATATTACAGACTTCATTAGCGATAAAAATCAGCTTCAAGATTTAATTGATACTATCGACAATGCTATAGTTGTATTTGTAAAAATTGATGGTTTTGAAAATATTGAAAAATATTATAGTCAAAAATTAGCACACATAGTAGAAGATAAATTTGCAAAAGAACTTTTTGACTATATGCCAAAAGAGTTTAACTTCAAACGGGTATTTTTTATAGATAATGGTGAGTATGCTTTTGCCAGTGATTTAAATGAAGCTAAGCTAGAAAAAGAAGATATATTGCATCAACTAAAAATATTTCAAGAAAATGTGAATAAAGCACGGATAAATCTTGGAGAACTAGAGTACGATATGTCAGTTATTGTAAGTGTAGCATATGGAGAAGATGTTCTTGAAAATGCAAAGTACGGCTTGTTAGAGTTAAAAAGATCTCATCAAGATTTTATTTTAGCTAATAATTTATTGCAAAAAGAGCAGTTTGAAGCACATACAAATCTTCAAACATTAAAGATGGTAAAGAGTGCAATTGATAATTTTAGAGTAGTTTCATACTTCCAACCAATCATAGATAACAAAACAAAAGAGATTGTAAAATATGAGTCATTGGTGAGAATTATAGATGAAGATGGTGATGTTATATCTCCATTTTTCTTTTTAGATACAGCCAAACAAGGAAAATACTATTCTCAAATAACTTCAATCGTACTAGATAACTCATTTAATGCTTTAAAGCATACAGATATGGATATATCAATAAATATATCTGCTTTAGATATAGAACGGTCAAGCACACGAGAAAAATTATATGAACTTTTAGCGATACATAAAGAGGAGCTTCCTAGAATTATGTTTGAACTCTTAGAAGATGAGAGTGTAAAAGATTTTGAAACCATAAAAACATTTATATTGGATGTGAAATCAATGGGGGTTAAGATTGCCATAGATGATTTTGGAACAGGATATTCAAATTTTGAAAGGTTACTTGATTATCAGCCAGATATATTAAAAATAGATGGCAGCTTGATTAAAAATATTGAAGATAATTATTTCTCTATGTCTGTAGTAAAAACAATAGTAGCATTTGCTAAAACACAAAACATCAAAACCGTTGCAGAGTATGTGGAGAATGAAAATATATATAATATTTTAAAAGATTTAGAAATCGATTATTCTCAAGGGTATTATTTTGGAAAACCTGAAGTATTGGAAATAAAAAGCGTATAAAACACTCTTTATTTTATGTGAAATTTCTTGCATAATCCAAGAAGTGATGCTTTAGCTTCACTTGAGAGTGAGACTAAAGTGGTAGATCCGATAGGAGTACACAAGAGATCTAATTTAAAGAGCTTTGAAAAACTCTGCAGCTTCTAGTTCATCGTCATTAAGCTCCTCTTTTTTGTAATCATCATCATTTAAAATAAGCTCTTTTATTTTGTTTTGACAAAATTCAAAAAGCACTTTCTTAGCATGTTCATCATCACTTAAAAATCCTAAACCGCTAAATTGATAAGGCTCCTCTTGCTCTATGCAAAGTAGAGTACCATCACACTCTTCTTCTAAGTGTTCCACTAAAGTTCTATAATTTATATTGAACTCTGTTGCATGCCAGCCAATTGTTTCTAAATCTTTATAAGAAAATTCAGCAACTCCATCACCCGTAGTATCATCATATGAAGCCCTTGGAGTATTGACGCTTATCAACTCTTGCCAATTTGAAAAAGCTTTAATGAGAACTCTATCATCATCCTCAACAATTTGGTAGTTCTTTCCTAAAATTTTTTCCAAAGAAGGGTTGGTTTTTGGCATAAGTGCGCTTGTAGGTGTAGGTGAATGTGAGCCTTGATAGATAAGTATCTCTTTTTGAGCAAAAGGCTCATACTTTATCTCTCCGCTTATAGAAATTCCAAAAACTTTTGATGAGTTTATAGCTTGAAGTAAAGATTGTTTATTTACGATGATTATCTCATTAAATAGGTTGAATTTTTTCATAATATTCCTCATGTTTTTTCCATATTATACATACTCTGAGATTAAATGAAAAATTTTCAAAAAAAGTATAAGCTTACTCTAATAAAAGTTTTACTCTTTTTTGAGTATAATGCGACAAATTTTATAGCTAAAGTTTCAAACTTATAGCTTATATATAGCAAGGAAATACAATGGCATTAAATGTTTATTATGACAAAGACACTAGTTTAGACCTAATTAAAAGCAAAACAGTTGCGATGATAGGTTTTGGTTCTCAAGGGCACGCACACGCAGAAAACTTAAGAGATAGCGGTGTTAATGTTGTTGTTGGTTTACGCAAAGGTGGTTCTTCATGGGCAAAAGCTGAAGCGAAAAACTTTGAAGTTTTATCAATTGCCGATGCAACTGCTAAATCAGATGTAGTTATGATTCTTCTTCCAGATGAAAATCAAGCAGAGATTTATGACAATGAGATCGCTCCAAACCTTAAAGATGGTGCTACTATCGCTTTTGGTCATGGTTTTAATATCCACTATGGTCGTGTAAAACCAGCAGCAAATATCAATGTTACAATGATTGCTCCTAAGGCTCCAGGTCATACAGTTCGTTCTGAGTTTGTTCGTGGTGGCGGTATCCCAGATTTAATAGCTGTTGGTCAAAATCCTTCAGGGAATACAAAAGAATTAGCACTTTCTTATGCCTCTGCAATTGGTGGTGGTCGTACTGCAATAATTGAGACAACTTTTAAAGATGAGACAGAAACTGACCTTTTTGGTGAGCAAGCAGTACTTTGTGGTGGTGCTACTGCATTAGTGCAAGCTGGATTTGAGACATTAACTGAAGCTGGTTATGCTCCAGAACTTGCATACTTTGAGTGTTTACATGAGCTTAAATTAATCGTTGACTTAATGTTTGAGGGTGGAATCGCTGATATGAGATACTCAATCTCTAATACTGCTGAGTATGGAGATTATGTCTCTGGTAAGCGTGTTATCAACGCTGAGTCTAAACAAGCTATGCGTGACATTTTAACTGAGATTCAAGATGGGAGATTTGCAAAAGACTTTATATTAGAGGGACAAGCAGGGTATCCTCGTATGAATGCTGAGCGTGCGAATGACAAAGAAAAACTTATTACACAAACTGGTAATAAGCTTCGTGAGATGATGCCATGGATCGGAACAAATAAAATAGTAAATCTAGAAACCAACTAGAGCCCAAGCAAAAACAGAGTAATTTTTTTACTTTGTTGAAGCTTTGTTATTTCCTCTGTATGCAAAAAAATCTATATCTTTCATTGTAAAAAAATACTTATTTATATTTTCATAACACTATTTACCTATTTTAATATTTTTTTAGATAGTATTTCATAAAGGATTTTTATGTTTTTAGAAGCGGTTCTCTCATTTGCACTTTTTTTCACTACGGCCTTAGCAATTCTTGCTATATTTTTAGTACTGTATTCAATAGTTACTCCATATGATGATTATCAATTAATTTTTCAGGATAATAATACCGCAGCAGCTGTAAGTTTTGGTGGTGCCATACTTGGTCTTTGTATTCCATTGTATAGTGCTCTAATTAGTTCTGTTTCGTATGTGGATTTTTTAATGTGGGCTGGAATAGCTGCTTTAAACCAACTATTATTTGCTTTTATTGTAATCAGAATACGGGGTAAATACTCATTAGAAAAACAGATTATAGAAGGGGTAGTACCTGTTGGTATCTTTATGGCATTTATATCTATCTCAATAGGTCTTCTTAATGCAGGTTCAATGAGTTACTAGAGTAGCTGTTGTACTCTGATGAGTGTTGAGAGTAAAATAGCTGACTTGTCAACATTTGATGACTTCATTGTAAGCTCACTACTTAGTAAAAGTTCATGGAGCTTATAGTAAATAGCTGGCTTAAACTTTAGTGAGAGCGCTGCTTTTTCATCAACCACAAATTTCGGAGCAGGGTAGCCTAAAATTTCTAAAGCATTTGGTGCTCCATTGACTCGTATGTAAATGTTAAACATATAGAGTTGTGTCAAGTAGGAAGTAATTGCTGTAACAATTCTTATCTCATCTTCTCCATGATCCAAAATATTTGCTAAATCCTCTTTAAAATCTTTTTTACTTAAAATCTTTTTTATCAGATCATCTATGTTAACTTCTGCAAGACCAAAAACTAAATTATCAATATCTTTTGTTGTGATAGCTCTATCATAAATTCTAAATTTATCTATCTCATTACAAGAGAGTGCAACATCTCCATGATGGATGTTTAGGAGGTGAGAGATTGCAAACTTATCAATATTTACATTTTTTTCTCTTGCAATTTGTCCTATTATGTTTTGAGCTTCAAAATCTTTTGGATGAAAAAACCGAACGCACATTGTGGTTTTTTTTGCAAAAGCTTTTGCATATGTTTTATGATCACTTCCATAATAAGCATATATAAAAATATTGTCTCGGTTTTTTTCACAATAATCTATAAGGGACTCTAGCTCTTTTTTATTGACTTTCTTTTCACTCTTAATAACGAGTACATTTCTGCCACCAAAAAGTGATCCCTGTGAGAGATGTGCTTTTGCGGAGTTAAAGTTGTACTCATCATAGTAAAAGGTAAGCACTGAAGCATCTTCTACATTAGTGAGTGTTTTTGTATATAAATCTATCAAAAAATCACTCTCACCAAACAATATAAAGTTGTTAGATGCAGTATTGTTTTGTATATGCTTGTCTAGTTCGTTTTTATACATTAATCATCATCTTTTTTGATAACTGTGGCATATATTTTTGCTTTTGGAATATCGACACGCTCAATTCTTACCTCTACATCTTCAAAAAGTACCACATTTTCACTAGAGATGATGTTGAGTCTTGCTCCCATAATTTCATCATGAATTTCCGCTTTTACCTCTGGTTCTGTTGCATTGATTCTAGCTTTAAATGTTTTGTTAATGTTGCGTTCTGCCCAACGGGCAAATTTTCTAGCCATAAACTCAACTTCAATTGTACTCGCTTCTCTCTCTTTTTCACTAATGGTCATACTGAGGGCTTCAATATTTCTCAATACATAAGAACTCTCTTGCGTATCATTATTGTTAATTGCTTTTAAAAGTCTATGAACAATAAGATCAGAGTACCTTCGTATAGGAGAAGTGAAGTGTGTATATGCTTCAAATCCAAGTCCAAAGTGACCAGAGTTGAGAGGTGTATATCTTGCTTGCATTTGTGAACGGATAATAAGGGTGTCAACTTCTGATTCTAAGCCCATCTCTCTTGCTTGTCTTTGGATATCAGAGATAGTCTCTTTAATAGAGTTTTTAATGTCTATAAACATCCCAATCCCAGCTAACTCTTGATATAAAATTTGAAGTTTCGTTTGGCTCGGAGGCTCATGTATTCTAAAAATACCACGCTCAAACTGTGCTGCAGCTTCTTTATTTGCTAAAAGCATACAATCTTCTATAAGTGCATGAGAGGGTGTTTCATCTGCCATTGTAGTAGATGCTAGATTGCCATTTTCATCTATTTGCATCTCTAGTTCAGTTGAGCGAAAATCATACCCCACTTTGAGTCTTTTTACTTTGAGAGCATCCGTTATAACTCTTAGTTTGGTTAAATAATCAAAAATTTTTACTTCATTAGCGTTTTGTGCTTGTAACTTTCCATCAAAATAATCATCAATCTCTTCGTAGTTAAATCTTCTATTTGAATGGATAATTGCTTCGTAAACTTTAGATTTACTCACCTCTAAGGTTGTCAAGTCAAGTTTCATCTCAAATACAAAACTTAGTCTATCCACATGAGGCTGTAGTGAGCAGAGAGTCTCACTCAGTTGGCGTGGAAGCATTGGGATGGAGCGATGGGGAAGGTATATGGAAAAACTTCTATATATCGCTTCATTGTCTATGGTTCCAAAAGGTTTGACATACTCACTTACATCTGCTATGGCTACATAAAGAGTTGTGTTTTTTTCATCATAATAAATCGCATCATCATAGTCTTTTGCTGTAACAGGATCAATTGTACAAAAAGGCAAATCTCTTAAATCAACTCTCGATGGATACTTTGAGGCATCTACCGCTTTAAAAGATGTTGCAACTTCAAGAACTTCGGGTTCAAACTCATCATGTTTGTTGAATTGTGCTAAGACAATCTTTTCATCAACATATGGGTCTTGCATATTTCCCAATTTTTCCATGATAATATTTTCTTGATTATCTATTTTAAATACATCACCTATTTGGTATGAGTTGAGTTCATCCTCACTAAGCTCTGCGCCAACAGGATAATCAGTTTTTAATTCAACTAAAGATTTTTTGCCATCTTTTGTGATTATGTAAGCGACACTATAGCTAACTGCTCGACCAACAATTTGGGCGATTTTAGCACTAGGTTTTCCACGAACTCCTAAAAGTCTTTGAGCTATGATAAGGTCGCCCTCTTTAGCCGTTCCTAAGTCACCTTCACCGATAAAAAGATCACGAACATCTTCCCCGATAACATGAAGATAAGCAGTTCCTTTTTGAACTAGCCCTAAAGTGCCTGCACGATATTTGGAGTTGAATTTATAAAGGTTTTCTTTTTTTGTGATGTATTTTTTAGCAAGAAAAGCGTTGACATGTGCTCTTTCATCAGTGCTTATATCTTGATCGTTAAGACCAAGAGTAAGTCGAATTAGTAAAGATTTCAATGGAGTGTTATCTAGCGTTTTCTATAGCTTTATCAAAGCTTTCCATATCAAGCTGATACTTTTGGATTAGTTTTTTAGATGCTTCAATGCTGGCATCCGTAACTACACCATTGATAGGAACAGCGACACGAACAACATGCAAAATTTGCGCAGCTCTTTGATCCTCGTCTGCTGCTTTTTGAGGATTTTGACAATTGCGAATAACATCCACCAAGCCCTCTTCAAATCTCCAGTGTTCAAATACAGTGGCACTCACTTCAGGAGTATCTACACCAACAACTTTTCTCTCAGCAGCTTCAACATCTCCAAGTTCAACTAAGGCATCACGAAAAGCTTCCTGTGAGCCATCTGACATGATTTGTTGAGCGATTAGAACTTTTCCTATCTCAACTAAAAAAGCAGCAGGGGAGAGGATACCGAGTAGTTGATTCTCTTTTCTAAGGCACCAAGCTGTCATGAGCCCATGTTGCTTTTTAGAGAGTGATGAAAACATCTCATTGTTGATACCATAAGCAGACAAATCAAGTGCAAAACTTTTTTTCACTATACTTGCAAGAGCGAAACCTCTTACAGTGCCCATTCCAAAGAGTCCAACAGCTTGACTGATAGCATTTATCTCACGAGAAAAACCATATAACGGAGAGTTTGCAGCTTTTAAAATATCTGCTGTTAATAACGGATCTTTTTCTAAAATCTTTACCATATCGTTAAAAGTGCTATCTGGATTTTGATAAACAGCTTCAATCTGCATAGCAGATTCAGGGAGTGGTGGTAATTGTTTTATCTTTTTTAGAATCTCTTCTGTCATAATTATCTCTTTTTTTAAAGTTTAGTGTTAATGATATAATTATAGTTAATACAGATAAATTCGTACTGAATATTTACAAATAAGTGTTATTATTTTGATATAAATTAAAAAAAAGGACTAATATGCAAAGAGATGCAATGTTGACGCAACTTGGATATGCACCAAATGAAGCTTTATTAACTCAGCTAGAAAAAATTGAAGAAAATACAAATGGATATGAAAAAATCAAAAAACATATTATGGACTTGCACGATCATCTAAAGGTTGACAACTCTTTTGTTGCTATGTCAAACACAAACAACTACTTTAAAATAAAAATAGAATCACCTAGCCCAGAAGTTGCTAAAGAAGCGCATGAAAAAGTGAAACGCTTTAGTGATAAATATAAAGTAAAAGTAAATAAATTAGAAAATAAAGAAACTTATTATATTCTTGGTTTTAATAATTAAGGTTTTTAGTTGAAAGAACCGATGACATTAGAGGGGTATGATCTTTTAGTAGAAGAGTTCAAATTTCTGCTAGAGGAGCAAAAACCTCAGGTTGCAGAGGAAAAACTAGTCGCTGCTGCACAAGGCGATAGAAGTGAAAATGCTGACTACCACGCTGCAAAAGAGAAGCTTCGTTTTATAGATAAAAGGCTTTTTTATCTTAACACTATGATTCAAAAATCACAAATAATAGACCCCTCATCCTACCAACATACACAAGTTTCTTTCGGAAGTAGCGTAAAAATATTAGATATAGATACGGATGAAGAAGAGGTTTATACATTGTGTGGTGTTTTAGAGAGTGAACCAGAAAATGGACTTATCTCTATCCACTCCCCAATCGCAAAAGCATTACTAGGAAAAAAAGTGGAAGATGAGTTCGTTATACAACTTCCAAAGGGTAAAAAAGAGTATGAAGTTTTAGAAATCTATTATAAAAATATATT
>Ga0256840_1000385_pt1 | contig 45342 bp, 33 predicted proteins | sample 355202metaG_FD_185969 | JGI IMG/M metagenome (GOLD analysis project Ga0256840, IMG submission 185969) | Hydrothermal vent microbial communities from Mid Atlantic Ridge, Atlantic Ocean - 355-202 | ecosystem: Environmental > Aquatic > Marine > Hydrothermal vents | place: Atlantic Ocean: Mid...
ACAACACATTCCGCTCGGCAAAACCTTCAATATTATCCATACCATCATGCCACCAGCGTACTTTTGCCAAAGGTGTATTTGAGATAATAAAGGAATGCATCTGGATTTTTTCAGCATGAATCATTTGGTCATCGCGCATTTTTTTCTCAAGCTCTTTAACTGTTTCAAAGAATTTAAGCTTGGGGTCATCAAGTCCAGAGCAATGAAGTATACCTTTAGGATCAACAAAAACAATGTGCTGTGTGTCGCCATCCAACACCCAAAGGATAAAATCAGGATAGAAGTTTCCTGCTTCAAAAAAGCCTAAACCGCGACCGCGAGACTGATTTCTCAATAAGTAAATCTCTTTGTCCTTTAGTACGATAGGCTCGCTTTCATAGTACTTTCTTAAATCACAAACAAAGTTATATTCGCCATCATTTAAGTGTGTAGGGCTTACTTTGAATAAATCACTATCAACACCTTTTTTCAAGTGCAGTAACGGTGAGTACAGGTGCTTTTCAAAGAAAATTACTTCGCCTTTTCCTGCAATATTAAAATCAGTCAAATTGCCGTTTATAATATGCTGCTGTAACTCATCAATCCGTTGCAGAATCATCTTTTCAGATTCATCAATTAGCAACTTATACTCTTCAAAGAAATTTGGATCAGATGGATCAAGTTCGGCATATTTTCGATGTGGTGCTTCAAAGGCTTCTTGCTCAGTTTTATAAAAACGGTCGCAATATTTCTTTAGCAAAGTAATTGCTAAGTCTTGCCATTCAAAATAACGCTCAAAGCTGGTTAATTGCATACGTTCTTTAGGTATATAAAGCGTGTACCAAGAACGATCTTGCAAGGTGGCTTTAATTGCCTCAACACTTAAATTCAGGTTGTACCAGTTGCGTTCTGCCTTGAGTTGCTGCATTGCCTTATAAATTGCATCAAAGTCTATAAAAGCCAAATGCTCGGCTTCTAGCTTCATGTTATCCAAATCAGCATTGTGTCTAGTTACACGAACCCCCCTACTCGATTTTGCGACCACTCGGGGATACCAATCCAACGTCACATTCAAATGATGCCCTTCGTGATTTGTTGCATAGTCCTCTGGCGCAACAAGAATCGTTTTTTGTTGTTTCTTAAAATTAATATCATCAGGCACTTTTACCGTAATCAACGGTGTTTTAGGCAAGCTAATTTTAATGGGAATGGTCTTCTTAATCATACTGTCTGTCTTTTTGATTCCTTCACCTTCGAGGAACTCATTAAAACGAGCCATATAATCGGATTTCACACCAAATACATTCAGTGTTTCCAAAATAGGCAAGTATTCATCCTTTGCCACCCAAACCATTTCACTGTCATTACCAGCACCTTTAGCCGCCCAGTGAATCGCTCGACTACGCTTCATGCAATTTTCAAAACCACGTAAACGCACCCCACGACCGAATAACTGGATAATCTCTGAACCTTCTGATTTGCCTACATGCATCAAACCCATTGTGGACACACGATAACTATTCCAGCCTTCAGAAAAACGCTTAGAACCAATCAATAGATTAATCTTAGAATCTTTATCATTAATGCCTTTGAAGATGGATGTATAAAAGCTTTTTTCACTAACGCTCAATTCCTCTTGTGCCTCACAAAGCTTTTTAACTTTTGGAGCATCGCCAACATTAATCACGCCAAAGTTTTCTTCACTTGAGCCTAAACGTAAAGCCAGCTCGCCATCACCTCCTTTAAGAAAATCAACATGCAAAGTGCCACCCGCAGGTGCATTAAATAAGGAATCTAAAATATCACTAAAAACTTGCTCTGCCTTTTCACCTGTACCAACCAGATACGGAAAAGCCTCGGCAAAAATATCTTTATTCTTTTGATTCAATAAGCCTGTATCACCACTTAATAATTTTTCAAGGTTTCTAATACTAGTTTTCTGCTCTCGCACAAATTCAGCGATAAACAATAAAATATCGACAACATCCGATACCTGTTTACGGCTTTCAGTACGCACCGCAGCCACTTTACTACCGACAAACACCCATAAAGGCTTACCCAAATCAAAAGCTGTATATTTAGCTTTATTCTCAGCATAAACACGGCTTTGCTGATAAAAACTCAGTAAACACGCGGTTAAATAAAGCTGACGATTCTGCCTATCCGCCTCGCTGGAATCATCCGCATCAATATTAAGAATCTGAAAATCTTTACCAAAACCATCGGCATGAAAATAACGGTAAGAATAATCAAACAAGATGGCTTTAGCATACTCATCTGCCAGCTTTGGGGTACTGCCAACCGCTTGCCCCAAGGTTGCAGAATATTCAAAAGTAAAACCTTCCCGTGCCAGGCGTTCACGCATATCAGACCAAACATCACCCTTAGCACCACGATGCCCTTCATCAATCAACACCAGATTATTTTGCTCAAACTGATCAACTGAAACGGTTTTCTTTTTACCTTCTTCTTTAAGCTTATTCATGTCGATAACATCAATAATACTGTCACCGTACCTCATGCTACCTTTAGCTACTTTTGAGAACTCAGACGCAGTAATACCTGACAACTTTAATTCATCCAAATGCTGGTGAGTTAAACCCTCATTAGGGGTCAACACAATAATGCGGTTTAACTCATGCTCTTTACGATGCTTTTTAAGGTAATGCTTATACTGCAAGAGGTTCACATGCATCAATAAGGTTTTACCGCTGCCTGTCGCATTCCAGTACGCCAATTTTTTAAGATTTTCTTCTGTAAAAGGCTTGAGTAGATTAGTCTTTTTCTCACCCCATTCAGTCAAGGATTGATTAAATTGATCAAGGTGCTGGTTCAAGGTTTCTAATAAATCATCAGGGTCACGAAAATACCAATCCAGATAGATTTCAGTGAACAACAAAGTAAGATACTGAAAATACTTCCAGCGTATCAGCTGTGATGAGCGTTTTTCATTGATTTGACGTGTATGGCGTTGAATGTTTTCATCAAACTCAAGCAATAATTCTGGCGTTAAAATACTGTTATCAGGGAGTAATCCTAAAATCTCATTGTAATAAGCCGAATTGCCTTCTTTGTCGTTTAACTCAAGTGATTCATCAATTAATCGGCGTGACATTTCCCTAAAAGGATCAATATCCAGATTAAAAACATCCGCACCAAATAGGCTTAACATAAAGCGATTAAGAACCAGCTTGTGTGGGAATGGGATAGTTGCTTTAGCCATTATCTAGTTAACCTTTTTTTACCACGAAAGACACTAAATACACGAAAGTTAGTTTGGCTTCGCCAATTTATAATCTTTTTCGTGTCGTTCGTGTGTTTAGTCGTTTTTAGAATCATCTTTAAGCTCTTTTAGTACTTGATCAAAATCACTTTCAAACAAACGATCTTGCACCATACGGTATTTTTCAAATTCACTGCCTGCGTGTTTAATCGCGGCTTTTGCTGATACTTTGCCACTGCCTGTCAAAACATCTCTATCGGTAAACTCAATAAACTTATCCAAACGTGTCGCCCAGTCTTCCATCGTCATAGGGATTTTTCGCATGGCACGTTCTTCGGCAAGTTCAAGATAGGCGTTAACGATACGACCTAAAGCATTAATTTCATCTTGCGTGAGGTAGTTTTTGGCAATACCAACATCGCTTTTGAGTATTTTACCTGTGGGGGCTTTCTCCCAACTGGTTAATCCCATATTGGGTTGATTACTATCCGCTCTTTGTTTGATTAGCTCAGCAGCCGTATGACCATGAATCGCAAAATGCAGCTTATTTTGCACCTTGGCGAAGAAGGCTTTGGTGGTGGGGGCATCTTTATTGTAATCGACACTAGTGGCATAAATATCGGTAACCTTTTGATAAAACTTACGCTCACTTAGGCGAATTTCCCGAATTTCTTCAAGTAGACGCTCAAAATAATCTTCATTCAGAAAACTGCCGTTTTCCATGCGTTTTTTATCCAGCACATAGCCCTTAATAGCAAACTCTTTAAGAATCTGCGTTGCCCACTGGCGAAACTGCGTGGCTCGCACTGAATTAACGCGATAACCGACGGAAATAATGGCATCCAGATTATAAAATTTAGTCTGATAACGCTTACCATCAGCAGCAGTTATTCGGAATTTCCTAATAACTGAATGCTCTTCTAACTCATTCTTGCTAAATATATTTTTCAGATGCTCATTAATCGTTGGCACGCTTACATCAAATAACTCAGCCATCAGCTTTTGAGACAACCAAACCGAATCCTCCTCATAACGGGCTTCAATGCTTTGTTCTCCTGCTTGCGCGGTGAAGATTAAAAACTCAGCGGTACTGTTGCGGATGCGCTTATTCATACGCTATCACCACAGCTTTTATTGCCCGAACAGCATCCCAGCAACTATCGAGGATTCCTCGGTAGTTCCTCAATAACCTTAAAATATACTTATTTACCACGAAACACACTAAATACACGAAAAGAGTTAAAAGGGATATTTTTTGCTTAACGACAATTGCTCTGACACTTGTATAAAGTGTGCAAAAAGTGGGGGGGTGGGTTTTATAAAGTGGTTTTAAAAACCCACCCCCCCTGTTTTTTGCACTTTTTATGGAACTTACCACTAAATACACGAAAGGGATTGCTTGTTTTTTTTCGTGTTTTTGCTGTGTTTCGTGGTCAAAGAACTTAGCGGTGTGATTCATTTAAACATCCTGACAATCAAACATCAGTGTTTCAAAGGCTTCTTCGATGAGTTGTACTTTCCAGCTTTCTTCGCTGGTTTTTAGATTGGGCAGGTTGTTGTCGCCATTCACATAGACGCGATCAAACTCCCTATCTCGCGTGTTATAGCTTTGCTTGCGGAACCATTCATCGAGTGCGTCGTTATCGGTTTGCTTTAGGTTACGCCAGATAATATGCACACTTTCATCCGCAGGGTTTGTGCCAATCACCTCGACCATGCCCTGTTGTTTGCGCGTGGATTCTACCCTTAGCCCCAGCAGATAATTAAAGGTTTCCACCAAATCAATCGCTTGCTGTTTGGTTTCATTATCCCGCACCACCCGCATCTTGGCGTTAAAGGGATCAATAAACAGCTCACGCGAAAACAAACTGCCCTTCGCCTCAATATCCAGCATATAGTTAAGCAGATAATCTTCTTTCAGGTTTTTGTTATCAGGGTTATTGAGTAAATCGGCTTGAATTTCGGTGCGTTGTAGTTGCAAATTATCGACGACATCTTCGTAGGATTCTAAGCGGTTGTATTTAAAGCAGTGGCTAACACCGTTGTAGTTACCGTCTTTATCCGCTACGGGTTTACCGTTTTTCCAGTTTTCAGAATAGACGACTTTTTTAATACGGGGTTTTAAAACGGTATCAAAATATTCACCCATTTCAACTAGGATGTATTTGCGATTGCCTTTGTCTTCGCGATTTAGGTTGATAGTTGCATGGGCGGTTGTGCCTGAGCCTGCGAAGTAATCAAGTATTGTATTTTTTGAATTACAAAATTGTTCCTCTAAGACACTAACTAATGACATAGGCTTTGCATAAGAAAACTTATTTTCACCAAAAATATTTTGGATCTCTTTTGTAGCTGCTGTATTTAAACCACTAAATAGCTTAGTTATACCATCTTCTTCGATAAATCCTGTACCAACTCCAATTAAAGTGGATACTGGGTTTACATTTGATTTTAAATTACTTTTGAACCTTTTAAGCATCGGTCCAGTGATAGTAATTCCTATCTTTAGTAACGAAGGATCATCAGGAAAAGCAATAATACCTTCCTCAATTTTTTTATTCATAGATGATGGTATATATGACCAAACTCTATTGGGGTTAGCTGGATATTTTTTACCTGAGAAAGGTGAAACTAATTCATAAAACTGGTTAGGTCTTTGAGAACTATCCATTCCTACGGTTAAATCACCTAAAGTCCAATCACCCCTTGGATCATTATCAGGGTTAGAATAAGAACTATAATTTTTTTCAATACCTTTTGCTTTTTCAAAACCATCTTTTGTAAAACAAACTACATACTCATGGTCCTGAGATAGTAGGTTTTGTGACATTGCTGAACTAGACCTTCTCTTTCGTATGAATGTAGCTTCATATGATGAATCTCCAAAAACATCACGCAAAACTAAATGTAGACGATTAAACTCATAATCATCAATAGAACATAAAAATACACCTTCATTTTGTAATATTTTATAAATAAATACTGCCCTATCAGACATCATGGAAAGCCAAGATGAGTATTGATACGCATCTTTATACGCAAAACCATCTTCCCCCGTATTATAAGGCGGATCAATATAAACACACTTCACCTGTTCCCGATAACGCTCTTGCAACAAATTCAAAGCCTGAAAATTCTCCGAATGGATCAATAAGCCATCCATCTGCTCATCAATATCGTCAATTTCAGCCAGTAGCCGTTGTTTAAAGTCCTCATCAAACAGCCCTGTATCAATCAATAAATACGGATTTTCCTTTAAGCTTTGTTTCGTGACTTTAGTGTCTTTGGTGGTCTCTTTATCAATAAATCCCAATTCCACCCACTCATCCAACTGCTGCTGATTCGCCAATATCTCCCCATAAAACGCTTCAGGCACACGATCCAGCGTCATGCAGTAATTGCTTTCCAGCACAAACTTTTTCTTTAACCAGAGCTTTTTCTGAAAGTCTTCCAGCTGGGCTAAAAAGGCGATAAGCTTTAAGGCGATGCCTTTAAACGCCACTATTTTCTTTAAGCTGCGTTCATTGCTTAATAGCTGGCTTGCTAAGGCATCGGTGCTGTCTGGCACAATATCATCCAGCAGTAGCAGTTCATTTTTAATAAAAAAGTCAAGTTCCCGCCTTAAAAATCTGCCCAGGTCTTTATGAATAAAATAATCAAAGCTGTTTTTGGCGGTGTAGTCGGTGAGGTATTTTTCTAGTACGGTTCTGTTTTTATTTTTATCGGTGGGTTTGGGGGCTAATAGTTCCGCCTGCCAGTTTAGCCAGTCTTGCTGGTTTTCAAAAACGCCTTCACCATTAAAGGTTTTAATCCATTCAATGGTTGCCAGATTGATATTTTTTTGTGTACGTTTTCCACTGTCTGCTTGATAGTTAAAATGCAGGATTAGCTCTTGTTTGCCTTCATGCTGTCGTATGGATACAGGCTGGTTTTCATCGAGAATAAAACGGCGTTCTTTGTCACTGGCTTCTTTTTTGTTGTTTTGTTCGGTACTGGCCTGTACTAGCTCAAAACGGACGGTTTTTTTGTTGTTATCATTATTATTGTCACTTTCATCGTTGCCTAGCTTAAAGGCGTAGTTGCTAAAACTTTCGGCACTTTTAATATAATACTGGTCGGCATTCGCCCAATGCAGTTTGACCTCTTCGCCATTCATGGGCAGGGGTGAGTAGGTTTCCTGCTTGTAACGACGCAGTGACATAAAATCACCACCATCATAATAGCGGCTAAAAAAGGTGGTTAAGTGGGAGAATATCTCGGCTTCGTCTTTTTCGAGGCTGTTGTTTGCTCCATCACCCAAGAGTGCTTTAAGTTGTTGTACTTTGGGTAGCGTATCAGGGTCTGCTCCCAGCTCTTGCGCTTGTTTAATCGCATCATCCAGCTCTTTTTGGGTATCCGTCGCTTTACCACCTGCTTGCAAAGTCTCGCGTATGGTGGGCAATAATTCATTATTCAAAAAGCCTTCTATCTCGGTATGCTTGGCATTCATAATGCGGTAGATACCAAAATCCAGATCCGCTTGATCCATCATAAAAAGTTCTTTGAGTGTGGCAACAAGCTGTTGCTGTTTATCGCTGGTTTTGCTCATATTGGTCACTTTATTTATTTTCCATTTTTAACTGTTTGATGCTTTGTACAAAATGATTTAAACCTGACTCAGTTTTAAACTGGTCGAATTCGACCAGTTTAAAATCTGGGTTATTTAGCTTTTCCCATAAGCCAAGTAGTTCAAGGGTATTTTTGTTTCTTAACCAGTTTTTAACTATATCTGCGGGAGCTTCTGGGTTTTTGTGTTTAGCTATATCCGTAAGGCTTACGAATTCTTCCATATCTGCTTGAATCAGCGATATTTCCGTCCCACTAACGTTAATTTTTTTTGTTTTTTTAGCCATATTCTCGTTAAGTATTCTCCCTTAATTAAACAATAGACCAGCGTATCAAAAACAGATGATGCGTGCTGGTTTTTTGAATTAATCTTTTTTCTAGCCCTGCGATGAGTTCATCACGCTTATCTTCAATGGCATCTTCAACATCAAAAATCCTTCTGCGCTGATCCCTTTTCTGTTTTTCTAACTTCTTGATTTTGGTTTGCCATTCTTTTTGTTCTTCTAAGCTTTGTGCTTGTCGTGACTGGCGTTTGGCATCTCGGATTTTTAGTTTGGTGTCTTCTAGTGCTTTTTCAGAGGATAAAATTTGATCTTCTGCCCATGCTTCTAGTTTTTCTCTGGCTTGCTCAAAATACTTATTATTTTCTTCCAATACTTGATTGAGCTTGGCTTTGATTTGTTGTTTGGCGTTTTCCTTTAATGCTTCGGGTGGTTCTTCGCTAACACTGCCTTGTGTCGTAGCCGATAGGTTAAAGAGTTGTTCGCAAAGTTCTTGGTCGAGCAATTCACCTGTATCGGTTTGTGCGGTAAACACGAGATGCTCTTCATCTTGAAAGCTTTGTAATTCCAATTGATTCAGCTCTAGCCAGCCTGATTTTGTGGCTAGGCTCTCTAGTGCTGAAAGTTTGTAAGGGTGGCTTGTTAAATCAAAAATGACATTGGCAACGGGGGTGTTTAAGCGTCGTCCTTTATCCAGCACATATTCACCTAAGGGATGATTCATGCGGTAGATTTGAATATCATCACTTTTATCTACACCTTTGTGTTTAAGGCGGTATTTTCCTGCGGGTGAGGTTTCTATGGGTTTGCTTAGATTAAAGGTGAGTTTGTTATTATCAAAGGTGGCTGCCTGTGCCAGTAAGTGCTGTGTAAGTTGCCAAAATAATCGGCTGATTATATCCAGACGTTCTTCTGCTTTTTGCTTGCGTATTTTTAGTAGCTCATGGATTTGCTGATCAAAGTTTTCAAAAAGCTTGGCTTCGGTTTCTGCCATGCGTTTGGTAATGGTTTCATCCAGTTCTTTTTGTAATTCATCAAATGCTGTGTTGATTTCTGTTGGGGTACGGCATTGATCGTAAATTGAAATAATACGCTTTTCAAAGTCGATGCCTGATTCTATACGCCCTAGAATTTCATCGGATGATCCAAATAAACCATCAAATAGCTGGAACTTGTCGGTTAATAATTCGAGTACACGTCCATCTGCTTCATTCTTTTTATTGAGAAAGTTGATGACAACCACGTCAAACTTTTGCCCATAACGATGACAACGACCAATGCGCTGTTCTACCCGTTGCGGATTCCACGGTAAATCATAATTTATAACCAGATTACAAAATTGCAGGTTGACACCTTCGGCAGCGGCTTCGGTGGCGATGAGGATTTCTGCATCATCTCTAAAGTTGTCGATAATAGCTGAGCGTTTGTCTATGGCGAGTGAGCCTGTGACTTTGTACGTGCCTTTATTTTCTTTAACCCAATTCTGGTAAACTGCTTTTTGACTTTGGGTATTATTGCTACCGCTAAAGGTAATGACTTTGCTGTTGTAACCATGACGCTCAAGATATTGCGCGAGATAGGCTTGAGTACGGGTGGATTCTGTAAAGATAACGGCTTTGCGAGGCGAGCCCATTTTTTGCATTTTCTCAAAGCCAATATCGAGTGCTTTGCAAAGCGCATGGGATTTTTCGTCTTCTTTGATGTTATAGGCAAGCTCAAGGTATTGCTCAAGCTCGGCAATTTCACCTTTGAGCAGTGTCATGTCTACTTCTATTTTGGGTGCTTCTTGCTGCTCTTTTTCTTGATCGGCTATTTGTTGTAATTCTTGCTCAAAATCGTCTTCTAATTCATATTCAATATCTTCGTCGTCAATGAGCTTTTCTATCCAATCGCTTTCAAGCACTTGCTCTTCTAATAGCTGGTTGAGACGCTCTAGCATTCCTTCTAAGGTTTTTATGACCGCTGGGGTGGATGAGGCTAATAATTTGCGTACAGCCAGTGATACGAGGTGTTTTTGACGGTATGGAAGTGCGTATGAATTTTCTCTTTGTAGAAATGCTGATATTAAATTATAAAACCTCACCTCTTCAGGTGATGGCGTAAAGGGAATGGTAACGGGAATACGTTTGGTGTATTTGATGTATTCCAGCACATGCCGTCTTAGTGTTCTTTGGCAGAATTCTTTTAAGCGATATTTTAAGGCTTCAATATCATTGCCATCACGCATAAATTGGGAACGGAAGCTGCTTATGTCACCAAATAAGTGTTCATCAATAATGGTGCTTAAGCCAAAGAGTTCTAACAGGCTGTTTTGTAAAGGTGTTGCGGTGAGTAATAACTTTTTACTACCTGCAAAAGTTCGTTTTACGGCTTGCCCTGTCTGGTGACTTTCTCGATGTGCATTTCTGAGTTTGTGGGCTTCATCAATCACCACTAAATCCCAAGGGATTGTTGTTAGGTGCTTTTCAATACTGGTGACATAGTTGAAAGATATGATGTTGATTACATCTTCTCTTAGTGGTGAGTGAATGCCCTTTTTTTGCAGTGTCTTGTAAGTTTTAGCATCCAGCACTCGTACAGGAAGATTAAACTTTTCTGTTAATTCATTTGCCCATTGTTTTCGTAACGATGCAGGGCAGATGATTATAATGCTTCTTTTACGCTCTGCCCAAAGCTGACTCATCACTAAAGCAGCTTCAATGGTTTTGCCCAAGCCTACTTCGTCCGCCATCAAAACACCTTTGTTTAAAGGGTTTTGCAGTGCAAACAATGCGGCATCTATTTGGTGTGGGTTTAGATCAACCGAAGAATTGAAAAGAGATTGAGAGAGTCGATCAATATCACCTCCACGCCTTCTGCGTGTGAGTTCGTATGCGTAGTATTTGGCGTGATAGTTTGTGATCATATCCATTAAAGGGCATTATAAACTGTATAGAATATAACATAAGCAAACACAAAGTTAAGAAATCTAACGTAGTGTAATGATACTTAATCATTTTAATTTAGTATTTCTAATCTAAGCATGGAAGCCAAACTTCTGTACCCAGTATGTAGGTTTTTATATATCTAGTTGCAATATTCAAGGTTTCAATCCGAGTTCTCGGACAGCCTCCTAGATTAAGATATATACCCATCCCCCCCTATTTTTAGATATTTTTCAGATGGTTTAAACCTGAGTCTGTGAGGCTAATGCGAGCACTCCATCAAGCCAATATTGTTGGAGTAGAAGTAGCCCCACAGATTTGTGATTTCAGATTAACGAAAGACTGCTTTAAAAGCCATTCCAAGTACATCATCTACCATTGAACCATCATGATCTCGATCAAAAATCTTAGTTAAGAAGCTTGTAGATTCTTGACGTTGTGGCTTTGCAGAACCACCAAACATACCTTTACTCAATGCACCCATAACCATTGTTGCAACAACTGGAAGCATTTTCTTTAATAGAGAACTACTTAAGCCTGTTTTTTCAGATGCACGTTTGGCAACATGACGACTAACATCCTTATTGCCAAAAATATGACCAAGAATATCATTGCCATCTTTTATAGTTTCTTCACGCCCTAAAATCGCTGGCTCGTCAAGATAACGTGAATGATTGCCCTTTTCTAAAGCATCGAATAAGCTCCCTAAACCAGATTCTTTTTTGGCATGAAAGCCAAGACCTTCAGAGAGTGATTTTGCCAAGGATGAAATAGCATCTTTAGCCTGTGAATCATCAACATTGAATTTTTTAGCAAATTCAGAAATCGTATCAGTATTGCTTTTCTCAAAAAGCAGGTCAGTAATATTCAATGGTATCTCCTTGTATTTATTCCTAAATGGATAACTATAAGATACCCCTATCAATTAGGCAAATAATCCTTTCTAGGAGGCTGTCTGAGAACTCGGATTGAAACGAAAATGCCAGAAATATTATAAGGTGAGCTTATCAAAAGAGGCGAATAGTTACTCTATTTAACGAATTTGATAAGTTCAGATTATGATGTTTATGGTATTTGCAGTCAATTCTTAGTTCTCGGACAGCCTCCTAGTACTCCAATAATATTGGCTTAATTGAAGATATTACATAAGTTCTTTTACAGCCACAAAAGTCATATATACCCATCCCCCCATTTTTTTGATAATTTTTATAAATTACTCTTTACCTCAGGCTCACTCAAAGGTATCCTTGCGCTCTTTCTATTTTTACATCTATTTTTGATCTAAAAATAGAAGCTATGGAGAAGTGGCCGAGAGGCTGAAGGCGCTCCCCTGCTAAGGGAGTATATGGTTTATCCCGTATCGAGGGTTCGAATCCCTCCTTCTCCGCCAAATTATGTATATTTTGCAAAATTCAGCTCTTTACTTGTTAGAATTGTTTATTAAGAATTACTTGACTTGTTGAGCTGAAATTTGCAAAATACGCCACCTTGCCTTATCAGGCAATTCAAGACCTACGCGCTGGTAGCTCAGTTGGATAGAGTACCTGGCTACGAACCAGGGGGTCGGGGGTTCGAATCCTCCCCAGCGCGCCATATTCAAATATCAGGGTATAAATTTTACCCTGATAATTCTTCTAAATAAGTATTTCACTAATCGTTAAATACTATCACCCCATCAATATTAGCTTGATGGAGTAATATGGTATTTATATGATAATGCTTTATCACCTGAATCTGTTGATTCTTACTCAAACTCTAAGCATTCCTTTATCCACAATAAAATCAATTACTTGATCTATATTTTCACCATCTTTTAAATTAGTGAAAATAAAAGGTTTCTCAGCGCGCATTCTTTTTGTATCGCTTTCCATGACTTCTAGTGAGGCACCAACCATTGGGGCAAGGTCTATTTTATTGATAATTAATAAATCAGATTTTGTAATACCAGGCCCACCTTTACGAGGTATTTTATCCCCTGCGGCAACGTCTATAACGTAGATGGTGAGATCAGATAGCTCTGGGCTAAATGTTGCACTAAGATTGTCGCCACCGCTTTCAATAATGACAAAATCTAAATTTGTAAAACGCTCGCACATGGTATCAACCGCAGCAAGATTAATTGATGCATCTTCACGGATTGCAGTGTGTGGACAACCTCCTGTTTCTACACCCATAATACGATCAGCATCTAGTACTTTATGACGCAGTAAGAACTCAGCATCTTCTTTGGTGTAAATATCATTCGTGACAACAGCAAGATTGTAGTCGTCTTTCATTTTCTTACAAAGTTGGCGTATTAAAGCCGTTTTACCTGAACCGACAGGTCCACCGATACCGAGTCTTAGTACATCTTTATTGCTCATTTTTAATACCTTGCTGATTTTTTAATTTATTCTGAATCTGTGAGATTAATACGTCCTGTGCCGTAGTGACCTCATGGATTCAGGTTTTTGTTTATATAGGGAAATACACAAAGCACTCCCCTATTCTAAGAATAAAACACTAAGAACGAAATAGTCTTGAATATTGTGTTTCATGCTGTGAACTGAGAATTGCTAGCATAGGCAATGATGCGCCTATATCTATATCATCTAATACTTGCGCTTGTTGAATAACTTCAGGAACTTTGGGAAGTAAATTAGATAATACCCGTTGCCCATCTGTTTGCCCTAAGGGTACTAATTTAATGGCAGCCGCAATTTGGTTATCTAACCATGACCAGAGAAAGCCGTACATTGTTTGCTCAAGGTCTATTTTCCATTCCACTGCTGCCAGTGTAAACAAGGTTAAAAAACAGGTGTTATCGTATTTCTTCCAGACATTTGCTTGCGGAATATCAAGATCACTTAGCAAGCGCGCCAAAGCCACACCAAGATGGTGATCTTCTGCGCGTAGTTCACTAGTTTCACGCTGGGCATAAAGCTGCTGATTCCAGTATTTAACAGTATCAATATCTTCATCTTCCCATGCTTGATACAGACGTGATAATACTGCCAAATCAACATATTTTAAACTCAGTTTGAGCGTATCAAATAGCCAATTCTGAAGTGATTCTACATTGTTCACAAGCCCTGATTCTACAACCGATTCAAGCCCTTGTGAATACGCAAACGCACCTACTGGCAAAGTTGGGCTACTAAGTTGTAATAGTTTTAGTAAGCTAAGATTACTTGATTTGGTACTAATCATGCGAATGATGACTATGTTGATGCGAGTGACTTCCACTACTGTATGCACCAGATTCAGGTTGAAATGGAGCCTGTTCTACTTTAACCACTAATCCTAAACCCTGTACCATCGCATCCAACACATGATCATGTTGATAGCGTAATTTGCCCTGCTCTATTTGCAAAGGCATGTGGCGATTGCCTAAATGGTAAGCAGCTCGTGCTATTAATAAAGGATCATCAGAATAAATTGTTGAGAGTGTTTCATTCGCTGCCTTAATTTCAACAATTAGCTCCTTATTTGAGCTGATAATTAAATCTCCATCTTCAAAGCTTACACCCTTTTCAAAAAACAGACCTACTTCTTGACCGTTATCTAGTGTGACTTTAAGACGACTTTTAATACGCTCATCAAGTGTTAGGGTTAGTGTTGCATCTGCTTGTTTATTATTATCAGATTGCAATTTCTTTTCAAATTTAAGCATTGTATTTTTGATTCAGATAGAAATAGAGGGGATGACTTATACATTCCATAATATTGGTTTGATGGAGTACTCGCCAAAATATACAAAAAAAGGGGGGGATGGGTAGATACCTGAAGTTTATTTAACCCCGTGTCTTGAGATATTAATTACTCCACTGCTTCATTAACTCAGGATGACTTTTCCATAGACCTTTTTTCTCAGCTTTTGCCTTTTTCTGAGCTGTTTCCAATACCATTTTTAAGGTATTACTAATAGGAAAGCGAGTGAGCAATAAGGCATAACCTGCTTCTACCATTTTCTCATTTAATGATTCACCTTTCTCATTAATGACAATGGCAGGAAGTCGATTATATTTATCTTTTTGCGTTAGACTTCCTAATAAACTCACTTTTTGACCTGATGCAAGCAGCTCTTTCAGATAGTCTGTCGATAATCTACCAAGTTCTAGTAGATCAGACTTTTTAATCCCTTATCGCTATATCATGCTGGGCAGCATTGGCTTTACTAAAAATGCTGCTAAAGACAGTAGTAAGAAAAATAAATAGCAACAATTTTGTTAATAATATTTTTTTCATAAATATTTATGAGGATAAACTCTTCACATTGAAGAGCATAAACCCCAATCCAATAAATTTAGAACTCTCCAGTAGCACCCGCTTCCATAATATCTAGAATCACTTTTTTAACAGTTTTAGCTTCTTTTAATAGCTTTTCAGGAAGTGTTTTACCACCATAAATCATCATATCCATATCCAGCGCATACAACCAAATTTTTCCTTGCTTATCTTCAACCATCGAAATTCGACAGGGTAAATAGGCTGAAAAAGCTAAGGAATGCTCAACCATTGTCATGGCAGTTAATGGATTACAATATTGATAGATCGTTAAAAGGCGCTGCTTTTTATCCGTTTTAGCTTCAACTTCGGCAGATAATGGCAATATACCAACTGCTTTTATATTCAACTCTGTTGCAACAGAACTCATTGCTTCAGCTGCATCTTCCGCTGAAACACCTTCATCTAAAGCTCTTTTCCAGACAGTAGCATCAGCAGAAGTCCCACTTTCTTTAAGCTTTGTCCACATATCTAAATAAACTTTTTTAGCTCCTGGGTCTAATGCATTCAGGGCATCTAACTCCCCTGAAAACTTGCTATAAGCATAACCCCCACCAATCAATGCAATTAAACCAATGATGGCTAATAAATTTCGAATAAATCCCATTATTACCTCCTAAATAAAATGAAATATTGTTACTTGAGACCTTCCACATGAAAAATCTTTGTGCTTTAAAACATAAGAAATCAAATACAAACAAATACCTACCAAGTTGTATCAATATTTTTCATTAAGCCAAAACTTTTAACAAATGGACCTGCCATCTTAGGATTTTTCATCATAGCCCCATAGTCACCTGTTTTAAACTTAAGTTTACCACTAGCGTAAGCCATGCCCATCCCAGCCATACCAATACCTTTGGTTACCCATTTTCTCCAGTCATTTGGGGCTGCGCGCATGTCCCAATCGGGTGTTTCACCATCCCAATCCCCTGCACTAATACACTCACCGTTCTCAACAATGAAAACCCCACGTGGGTCTTCTTCATTTTTATATCCACAGGTGATTACTGAATTAAAACCAATCTCAGCCAATTTATCTTTCACCCCTGGCTCGTTATTCCATTCATCTTTTAAGGCATTCATCCAATCAGCAGTAAATAATTCTGACATAATATTTCTCCGTAGCGTTAATGAAACCCTGAAATAAATCAAGGCTACGCCTGATTCTATACAAAAAAAGGTTCAGATACACGGGAACCGTAAAAAAAACTGATCTTTTTTAAAAGTCATTCTATATTGATCTATGTCATTGATTCCTCACAGGTCAAGTTTGATTTAATATTCTTTTGTCGTTCGCCTAGGAATGATACAGAGTGCACCCTTTAGTTTTTTTGTGTTTTATCAATTCTGATAATTAACTAATATTAAGGAGATATTTATTATGCCAGCTGGACTTTTTATTGCGATTATTTGCCCATTTGCAGCACTCGCTTATGGTTATTATTCGATAAAATGGGTAATGGACAAGCCTGAAGGTAACGAAAAAATGGTAAAGATTGCCAAAGCCATTCAGGAAGGCTCTAATGCCTATTTTAAAAGACAATATAGTGCGATTGGTTATGTTGGTCTTGCACTTGTTGTACTGTTGCTGATTTTTCTAGACGGCATGACTGCCTTTGGTTTTGCTATTGGTGCAATCCTCTCTAGTCTTGCTGGTTTTATCGGCATGTACGTTTCTGTTAGAGCAAATGTGCGTACCGCAGAAGCTGCTAAAGAAGGGCTTAATGCAGCAATGCAAGTTGCTTTTCGTGGTGGTGCAATCACAGGAATGCTTGTTGTTGGATTAGGTCTGTTTGGTGTTACATTTTTCCTCTTCATTGTTGGTGCAGCAACAGATGCTGGTGATAAACTTAATCTTGCTCCATTAGTGGGGCTTGCATTTGGTGGCTCACTGGTCTCGATTTTTGCACGTCTTGGTGGCGGTATTTTCACAAAGGGTGCTGATGTTGGTGCTGACTTAGTAGGTAAAGTTGAAGCGGGTATTCCAGAAGACGACCCACGCAACCCAGCAACTATTGCTGATAACGTAGGTGATAACGTAGGCGACTGTGCTGGTATGGCAGCTGACCTGTTTGAGACTTATGCTGTAACAATCGTTGCGACCATGATGCTTGGCATATTAACCTTTGGTGCAAACAGTAATGCCTTGATTTACCCCTTAGTTCTTGGTGCTGTTTCAATTCTCGCATCAATCGTAGGCACTTTCTTTGTGAAAGTGGGTGATGATAATAATGTTATGAAAGGTCTTTATAAGGGACTTATCGTTTCTGGTGGTCTAGCAGCCGTTGCCTTTATCCCTGTTACCTACATGATGATGGGTGATTTACCAGCAATGGATGGAGTATCTACAACAGCAACATCTATTTACATGAGTGCTTTAATTGGTCTAATCGTTACAGCATTATTAGTTGTTGTCACCGACTATTACACTTCAACTTCTTTCAACCCTGTTAAAAACCTTGCTAAAGCATCAACTACAGGTCATGGCACTAACGTCATTGCTGGTTTAGCACTTTCAATGCGCTCTACTGCTGCTCCTCTATTGGTTATCTGTTTTGGTATTTGGGCAGCACACGCGCTAGCTGGCTTATATGGTATTGCTATCGCAGCAACATCAATGCTTTCAATGACAGGTATTATCGTTGCAATGGATGCATTTGGTCCAATCACTGATAACGCGGGCGGTATTGCTGAAATGTCAGACCTTCCTCCTGAAATCAGAAATATCACTGATGCACTGGATGCAGTTGGAAATACAACTAAAGCAGTTACAAAAGGATATGCAATTGGTTCTGCGGCATTAGCAGCACTTGTGCTATTTGCTGACTTTACGCATGGTCTTACAGCAACTGGTCTTTCGAATTTAACCCATCTAACATTTGATCTATCTAACCACATGGTAATCATTGGTTTATTTATTGGTGGTATGATTCCTTACCTATTTGGTGCGATGGCAATGGAAGCGGTTGGTCGTGCGGCTGGTGCAGTTGTTATTGAAGTACGTCGTCAGTTTAAAGAAAAGCCAGGTATCATGGATTACACCGAAGAGCCTGATTATTCTCGTGCTGTTGACCTATTGACTAAATCTGCAATCAAAGAAATGATCATTCCTTCATTATTGCCTATCTTAATCCCACTGATTGTTGGCCTAACCTTAGGTGCGCAAGCACTAGGTGGATTATTACTAGGAACAATTGTTACAGGTTTATTTGTTGCAATCTCAATGACCACAGGTGGTGGCGCATGGGACAACGCTAAAAAGTATATCGAAGACGGTAACTTTGGTGGCAAAGGCTCTGAAGCACACAAAGCCGCTGTTACTGGTGATACTGTAGGCGACCCATACAAAGACACAGCGGGACCAGCAATTAACCCATTGATTAAAATCATCAATATCGTAGCACTGCTAATGATTCCATTACTTTGATAATTACTTGATTGATACAAGGTAAAATTAAAAAGCCACATCTTTCGATGTGGCTTTTTTTGGCTAAGAAACAGGTAGCGACAAACTCAATCCTAAGGAAAAGTTTCCATTTATCATAGCCCTGTAAACCCATCCCCCCTGTTTTTTCCACTTTTTACATAAAACTCTATTTTTCTCTGCGTTATAAAAAATGCTAAAAAAAGGGGGGGGGATGGGTATCTACAATATCTGAGAATTTAGCAAGCGTGAATTCCTATAATAATTGGACTTGATCAGGCTTTCCTTAAGATACCTTTTTACTAAAGAACGCACATGGAATAAGTTGAGCAATTATGATTTAGGATTCTGATCCAATAATCTAAAGAGAAGCATAGTTATTCTACGCGACGATTGAGATCATTGGATCAGGAGCAAAAAGGTAAGTCAGAATAATTAAGTTATTTCATGTACGTTCCTAATTAATTATCCGTAGAATTTACTTATCTGCTTGTATCAAAGTCACTCCAAGGATCTATATAGAAATCAGGTGGGATAGGAGGTCTTCCTGGAGGGTAAGGTGCATAGCCACCATTATCTTCTGGCCAAAAACGGTTGTTATTACGATGATTATTCCTATAGCGATTACAATTTATAATACCGCGTTTACATAGGGTGCTTCTCCATTCGTATTTATAAAAGTATTTCTTGCTAGGGTTGTTTTTGGCGATAAACCGTACATTCACGCTAGGTGAATATTCTTCTTTGCCAAAACCAGTACCTGCTGACTCACTTTTGTAACTAAGATTGCTAGAGGGTGCTGCTCTGTCACCAAAGCCATTTCTATACTTCTTTTTATAGTATCGTTGCTTTTCATTATAGACAGCTACCGCAATAACTCCCATAGCTGAACGGTCACCCCAAGCGTTTGAATATGAGTCACCTGCTGACGTAAAGTAAAAGCGATTTACATGGTTTTTAGCTGTTCGCCAGCCTTTATAATTTGCTGTTTCATAAGGGTCAAGTATGTACATTTTCTCATTGCTACGAAGATAGGATTTCCTGCCCGTAAGAATATTGCGCCCATCTACTGCAACGACAACTCCGATGCGACGATTGCTGGTATTGCGAATCCTGATTTGATAGCGCTTGCCCTTTACTGCTTCAAGATAAGCGCGTTGTGTATTATAACTACGGCTATCTGTGGGATATTGTTTTAGGTAGTGCCCTCTATCATCGACCACATCAATGCGTACTGCTGAATTATTATACGGCATCCAAGGTTTAGAATCAGCGTTAACACTTGTCATTGATAGAATAAGGACAAAAAAAGCCACGAAGGGGGGAAAAGGAGAGCGAAAAATACTATTTTTTTGATTTTTCATTTTTATGGTTTCCTATTGTTATTAATTTAATACAACCATTTCGACAAGCTAATTATGATTTTGTTCACTTTGCTTGATTATTTATTGAGTTATTTTGCCGTATTCTTTAAACCATTATTTCATGCCTGAATCTGTGAGGCTACTACGGCATGATGAACAAGTTATTGATTCCACAGCGGTTTAAAAAATACTCGCTTAACCTATGGGTGAAGCTAAGATTTAGTGAGCTTCCCACCTGCGCTAGCAGATGGTGAACTCAATTATGTAGAGCTTTTTAATTCCACTGTGAAACCAATACCTTATCCCTCATATCCGCATTAGCCTCGCGGATTCAGGTCATGCTTCACATCCATATAAAAATCATAATCTTGCTACGCTCGAAGAACCTCCTAATAATACACGTCCAAAGTTTTGTGGATTTTTCCAAGCATTATCATTTTTTGAATGCCAAGCGAGCTTACCATCTCTGCCTCTGCCACTATCATCATCATTAATTTGCACATCAATGCCAATTGTTTGACCTGCAATAGGTCTTACGCCTAAGGTTCTCCAAGGAATTGAAGTCTCAAGTGTGTAACCTTGGTTTGTGCGTATCATGGTTTGACGTATACCTAAATTACTTCTGTGTGGTGAGCTTTTACTGAGGCTTACATTTTTATCTTTCCAGCGATAAATAAAGTGGAAGTCATTTTTGCCATCAAAGCTTGAAGAGCGACTTCCATCTGCATCTATATAAAGTTCTATGGAGTCATCACTCCAAGGTGCGCGAGAATCACGGACAAACTTATCATCAATTGTATCAACACGAACATATAGGTATCTGTCATCCCAATGGGATTGCCATACTGCGGATAAATCACGCCCATTGTCTATTCTTCCATCAACAATATTTGATAAGCGTAAAGAGGCGCTATTTTTCCATATTGGACCTGGTCCTATAACGTGATGTGCAATAGCATTAGGAGGAACTTTTTGATTTGCTCTGGCTCTCATCGCATTTTGCTTTTGCTCCCAAATAGCTCTGTAATCTTTCTTCTGTCTGTTGTTGGCTTTTTTGACAGGTCTCCTTATTCGCTGCTTAGTTGCTCTTGCAGCCAGGATAGTTCTTCTTTTATTGGCCTGTTTTTGTTGAGCTAACTGTTGTTGTCTTTTTAGTTGCTGTTGTTTTCTGACAAGTAATTGTTGTCTTCTAAGCTGTTGTTGTTTAATAATTTGTTGCTTTTTAAGTCTATCTCTTTGTGCAACAGACACTGGTACGCGAGTGCCAATCGTAGAGCGTGGTTTTTTAGCCGCAATTACACTAGGTTTTTTGTTGGAATGTTTAGATTTTACCAGCTCAAAAACATTAGCTATTGGATTAATTGCAGGTTTCGCAAGGCGCGCAATACGAGGAGAAGAGCATCCATTCCACCAGCATGGGTTTCTTTTAGCAAAACTCATTAATGCACGATGCTTTGGTGCTTTAGATACAGGTTGTCCAATATGTTCTTTAGTACCCCAGCTACCAAACCACTGGTAGGTTCTGGGAGCAGAGAAATTGACAAATAATTTTCCACCACCTGCTTTCCAGCCACGCATAAAATTGGTGTAGGCTGTTGCCATACGTTGATCTTTATTTGCAGCAATGAATAATTTTGTTGGATGCGAATTAGTTCTGCGTGCTTTCCAATCAACCAGATGTTGTCCACCTTCGTAGGCTATCAAATCTACACCAAACTTTTTAGCCATCTCTGCATTTTTACGGATGTCTTTTATTACTGAAGGAATAGAATATCTTTCCTTTGGGTCGTACATCATTTTAAATAATTGCGCAACACTACGTGCTCTTTTAGAGCTTGCAAGTTTTGGGAAAAAATAAGGTGCGATAGCAATAGCATCAGTCTTTTTATAGGCATTTCGATAGGATAACAACATCTCTGATGACCTTGTCCATCCTGCCCAACTACCCATAACACGAACAATACGGCTAGTCCCACCAAAAGTTTGCTCCCACATATCAAAAATCTGAACAGAGCGCATCGAAAAGTATTTATAACCAGCTTTGAGCCTGTCAGTATCTAGGTGTAAACGCTCACCCTGATCTTTTACATAGTGAGCCTGATCAAAAATGGTATTCCAAGCTTCATTAGTATACTCAACATAAGCTTTAAGCCCTGGTTTTAGATGCTTCTTTACATACTGAGCATATCTACGTATATAGTTGTTATCAGCTTTATGTGGCAAGTTAAACCACGGGTCTGCATTTAGCATATTCGCAAGAGCTACCATAATCTCAAGTGGTGCGCCGCGCACTCCCTGTTTTCCAGCCCAAGTTGCATTATTAAGTTTTGGACGATTTTCCCATTTGCTGATCGGGTTACGGGTAATACCTGACATATTCATAAAACGAATGACTTTAAAGTCTTTCATGTAATTTAAATATTCAGGATTGAAGACCAATTTGCTGTGATATTTTTCAAAGGATAAGAATTTTCTTCCACGGCACTGTTTTGCGCTATTAACACGCTTATATTTGTTACCAGCACAAATACCACCTGGCAACAAAACACGAATATTTCGTAGATAATTAGCAGGGTTACTGTGTTTGATAACCAGTTTTACCCTGAACTCGTTATCACGACCAGCAGTAATTTTTATTATATCTTTGCCTCTTTCGCGGAAGACAAGCTTGGCATCATCACTATAGCTGAGGATACCCTCACCATCATAGAGCACAGTATATAAGCCTTCAGGGACAGTACCTTTTGGGAGTTTATAAAGAAAACGAGTGCCAACCTGACCACCATTAAGGTTCTTAGGCCAGCCATTTTTATCATAAATAATTTTGCCTTTAGTGAGCCAAGGGCGCGCTTCTTCAAAAGGCAGCGAAGTTTTGAAAATATCAATGAAAGGGATGCTGGCATCATCATCCATAATTTCATTACTGTTTATCCCAAGTGGTGAGCGGGTATTTGGGGCAGCCATTACAATATTATTAATAAATAGGCTCAGAAGAAACAAACCTATCAACACCTTTTTATTATTCTTATATTCCATTTTGTTGTGTCGCCCTTGTTGGTTATTTCTTTTTAAAATTATAATTAACCATATCCCCATGATTAGATTAATAAAGCTTATTGTTTTTATAATTCTGCCCTAAGAAATTTATTTTATAATTTTTCTATAAAGAAGAATTTATCGCCAATTTACACCACATATACTGAATATAAGCTGACTGTGGTAGTAAGATATTTTTTTTATTCTATGTCTCTAAGCTGAATGTTAGATTCTGTAAACTCTGAAAGTTCAATAATTGACCAGAAAGAGGGTCAGTAAACTCGATAGATTTTGCAAGTAATTGTAGTGGGTGGCTGTAATCCTCACCCTTACAAGGAAGTAATACAGGGTAGAAAGGATCATTTAGAATAGGGATGCCGAGCGACATCATGTGTACGCGAAGCTGGTGTTGTTTTCCAGTGATTGGCTTTAATAAATATTTACTCAGATTTTTTTCTGATTGGATAACTTGAATTATTGTTTCAGAATTTATCTCCCCTTCTGCTTCTTTCATAATAAAGAAGGGCTCACTTTTGACAATACGGCTTTTACGCGTAAGAGGAAAGTCTAGCGCAGATGTCGCAGCAATGGCTTCGTATCTTTTAGAAACCTGCCGTTTTTGAAAAAGTGTCTGATACGCTCCACGTACTTTGCTATTACAGCTAAATAAAACTATCCCTGCGGTTTCTCTATCAAGACGATGAATTGGGCTGATTTCTTCATTTTGATAATGATGTTTGAGCCTTGCTAACAAGCTTTCTTTCACATAACGACCTGTCGGTGTGACGGGGATAAAATGTGGCTTATCAACTACAATAATATTTTCATTTTTAAAAAGAATTTTTTCATTAAAGGGAATCTTGGGTTCATTAGGGATTTCACGATAATAGAATAAGAATATTTCACCTTGATAGGGTGTTTTTTTATTAAAAGCTATGCCTGTTTCATTAACAATATCACCGCGTGACATTCTATCTTCAAGAATTTCTTGACTAATAAACGGAAAGCGTTCTACTAGAAAGTCTAAAATTGTCTCCCATTTCTTTTCAGAATCTTTAGGAAGCCAAACACGACTTGCTGAAATACCCTCTCGCATAGGAAGTGGTGATTTTAATTTTTCTTTACGCATATTATTCTATTTGTCTACTTTTGTAGCTTTGGTAGCTGTTGTAAATTTAACCATTTAAGAATACGTTTATCGGTCCAATATATGGGTTTGAAAGGGTTTTTTCCTGAAATAAAGCCCACATGCCCACCGTTATCAGAAAGCTCTAATTGCACATTAGGAGATAATTCATCCTCACAGGGTACGGTATATTCCCACATGAATGGGTCATCTTTCGCGTGTAAAATCAGTGTTGGTTTTTTTATATCTTGCAAAAACTGTCGGCTACTACATTGTTGATAATAATCATCTGCACCACTAAAGCCGTGTAATGGTGCTGTAATCTGATCATCAAAAGCATAAAAGGTATTTAATTTCTGGACATCAATATCAAAAGGCATTTTATAGAGTGATGATTTTTGCTTATATTTTTTTTGGCAACAAGAGATTAAATGCTTTTGGTAGATACGAGAAAAACTTTTCTCCAGTCGTTCCCCTGCGTGAGAAAGAGTGAATGGAACAGAAACAGCAATAGCAGTCTCAGTCATGGCATTATTACCCTGCTCACCGAGCCATTTAAGTACTATATTACCTCCTAGTGAAAAGCCAATCACTGCAAAAATCCCTTGTTTATATTGACTCCTCATATATTCGATAACAGTTTGCAGATCAGCAGTATCACCACTATGATAGCTTCTAGGGAGCCGATTTAATTCATCACTACAGCCCCTGAAATGAACGAAACAAACCCCATATCCATCATCCTCAAGTGTTTTTATGAGTGGTTTTATGTAGTGAGATTCTAAAGAACCTTCCAGACCATGCAGAATAATAACCAGTGGTTTATCTTGAATATCACTAATGACCAGATCAATAAAGTCACCGTCATCAAGTTCAAGGCGTAAATTTTGTAAATCTATTTTGGGTGAGCTACGAAAAAAGCTGCTCCACAAAGTTTGCAAATGTGAGTTAAAAAGCCACCATGCGGGTTTGAATGAACTCTTGATAATAGGCATAGTTTTTTATTGTTCCTAAATCCTAGGAGGCTGTCCGATAACTCAGATTGAAACGAAAATGCCAGAAATATTATAAGATCAGATTATGATATTTCTGAAATTTTCGTTTCAATCGTAGTTCTCAGACAGCCTCCTAGTATTGTAAAAAGTATCAAAAAAAGGGGGGGGGGATGGGTTTTTAATAAATTAGTGCCTGAATCTGTATCTTAGAGGTCGGATTAGCGATAATGTAATCCACCAGATCGTGCTAATACATCGGGCACTGCGCAATGGTCATTGCTCTAAGGAATCGACTTAAGGAAACCCTGATCAAGTCCAATTATTTTTAGCTTGCCAAATCTGCCGATATTTTCCATGAAGATCGACGCAATAGAATAACTATTACATCTCACTTCATGAAAAATAGGGACAGATTTTTCTGCGCTAAATACTAATCAACTTAATCAGGTTTTCCTTAAATAATTGCAAGGTCTCCTTTTTCTTCTAGCCATGTCTTCCTATCTTGTGCACGTTTTTTTGCTAATAATAAGTCCATAACCGCACGGGTTTCTTCGGGGTTATTCATAGTAAGTTGCACCAAACGGCGAGTATCAGGGTCCATACTGGTTTCGCGTAATTGTAGTGGATTCATTTCACCCAAGCCTTTAAAACGAGTAACACTGATTTTGCCCTTGGTTTTTTTTGCTTTAACACGATCAAGAATGGCATTGAGTTCATCTTCATCCAGTGCGTATTCCACTTTTTTACCAATATCAATTCGATATAATGGAGGCATTGCAATATACACATGACCCGCTTCAACCAACGCAGTAAAGTGTTGCACAAACAATGCACAAATCAATGTTGCAATGTGCGCGCCATCGGAGTCAGCATCGGCAAGAATACAGATTTTACCGTAGCGCAAATCATCCAGATTACTAGAATCAGGCTCTACGCCAATAGCAACCGATATATCATGGATTTCATTGGATGCTAGAATTTGTGAGGAATCAACCTCCCAAGTATTCAGAATCTTACCGCGTAACGGCATAATTGCCTGAAACTCACGACTACGTGCTTGTTTAGCCGAGCCTCCTGCAGAATCACCCTCTACCAAAAATAATTCAGTTTGATTTAAATCTTGAGAGCTACAATCTGCCAATTTTCCAGGCAAGGCAGGCCCTGTTGCAATTTTCTTGCGTACCACTTTTTTGCTGGCCTTGGCACGTTTTTGAGCATTATTAATAACATGCTCGGCAATCAGATCACCAATATTGGGGTTTTGATTAAGGTATAAACTAAATGCATCTTTAACCACGCCAGCAACAAAACTAGCAGCCGCACGAGAAGAGAGTCTTTCTTTGGTTTGCCCAGAAAATTGTGGATCAAGCATTTTAAACGATAAAATAAAGCACAGCTTATCCCAAATATCATCAGGGCTTAGCTTTAACCCCCGTGGAAGCAAATTGCGAAACTCGGCAAACTCACGCAAAGCTTCTGTCAAACCCGTGCGTAGCCCGTTAGTGTGTGTGCCGCCCTGTGCTGTAGGGATCAAATTAACGTAGCTTTCCTGCACCAGATCACCGCCTTCAGGCAACCAGCAAAGCGCCCAGTCAACGGCTTCATTTTCACTTTTAAACTCACCTAAAAAAGGCTCTTCAGGCAGATTTTCAAACTCACTAATGGCATTTATCAAATAATCACGAATTCCATCTTCGTAATACCATTCTTCGGTCTCATTTTTTGCCTCTTCGGTAAACGTAATATGCAAACCAGGGCATAAAACTGCTTTTGCCCGAAGATTATGCTTGAGCCGTTTAATCGAAAATTTAACCGTATCAAAATATTGTGCATTGGGCCAAAAATGTAGAGATGTACCCGTATTTTTCTTGCCAACCTTACCAATCACTTCTAGCTCAGTTTCTTTGTGCCCGTTTTCAAACACCATTTCATATTCTTTGCCATCACGCTTAATACGCACTTCAAGAATCAGAGAAAGCGCATTAACCACAGAGATTCCAACACCGTGCAAGCCCCCTGAAAACTGATAGTTTTTATCTGAAAACTTACCACCTGCATGAAGCGTACTAAGAATAACCTCCACCCCAGAAACCTTTTTCTCAGGATGAATATCGACAGGCATACCACGCCCATTATCAGTGACAGACAAAGAACCATCGGTATGTAGAATCACCTGTATCTTATTAGCAAAGCCTGCCAAAGCCTCATCAACACTATTGTCAATCACCTCCTGTGCCAAATGATTAGGGCGCGAGGTATCGGTATACATACCAGGACGCTTGCGCACAGGGTCAAGACCGCTTAAAACTTTTATGGATTCAGCGTTATAGTCATTGCTCATTAAAAATACATCTCAGAAACTCGTTTGAACTTAGCAGTATATTAAGGAAACCCTGATCAAGTCCAATTATTTTTAGCTTGCCAAATCTGCCGATATTTTTCATGAAGATCGACGCAATAGAATAACTATTACGTCTCACCTCATAAAAAATAGCGACAGATTTTTCTGCGCTAAATTCTCAGATATTATAGATACCCACCCCCCCTTTTTTTACATTTTTTTATAGCACAGAGTCATATAGTTTTATGTGAAAAAGTGGAAAAACAGGGGGGGATGGGTTTATAGGTGATAAATGAATACTTTTCTTTGTATTTGAGCTTGTAGTTACCCAGATTTTAGCCAAAAAAAACCACATCGAAGGATGTGGCTTTTTTAAGGAAACCCTGATCAAACCACTAACTTTGTGATTATTAGTTTTCGGCTCGATCTTTAAAAAATTACGCCCAAGCATGGTTGGTAGCTGGCGAGATATGGCAGAAACAGAGATTAGACTTCATAAGCCGACAATATCTGAATGGAAGAGCTCCAAACCAAGAGACCTTACATTCAGAAATAGCTGCATGGAAGTATCACGAAACTAAGAGGCTATTTGTGTAAACTCGCATCTCACAACTAAAGCTGCGAGAGATTAAATGAAAATCTCTTTACCCATCAATAAAAACTTGATGGAGTACTTATAGCCTGAGAAAAGCTATGACTATAGCATGTGGCTCAAAACTGCCATTAATACAATAAAAACTACGCTAGCCAGTAATGATTTTACAATCGGTGGTAGTGGTGTACACATATCATTGTGATCATGTGCGTATGTGTCCTGCCCGAATAAACTTTTTAAAAAACATTTCATGGGATGCTCCCCCTAGTATTAAATATTAAGATGACGCATGAAAGAATTTACCTATTTTAGCTGGAGTAATAATGACCCCATCTAACTTGCCTTTTTGCTTGTGTTTAGAAGGTTGTGTTCATTGCTGAATAACTCTGCACTTTGAAAAGCATCAAAACAGAAATAAGCAAGATAAATTTTTCCAGACCACCTGACTATGATTCTGTAGAACTTATAATAATAGAATAGTTCAATAAATCATTTAACTGATCCGCTATTATCAGTCATATTAATGACAGCATATGAAATTCTGTCATTTGATTTTCATTCTAGCAAAGAAGAAACTAATAAACAATTAAAAAACAGTTAATTTAACAATTAAAATCAATCACTTGACAATTATCAAAACCGTTGATTTTAAAAGTTATTTCTTGGCGTTTTCTTATTCTGTTGCTCTCCTTTCTTAGCTTTAGCCTTCTTTTCGGCTTTCTTTTTTGCCTTTTCTTCAGCTTTTTCTTGCGCTTCTATGCGATCAAGTTCGGCATCCATTTCATCATCAGTTAACTCGGAAAACTCTTCACTTTCATTGAAGAATTTTTCTTCATCACTGATTTCATCAGTTTCAGAGTTTGAATCCTTGGAGCTATCTGTTGTTTTACTTGATGTATCAAAAGAATCTTCATCTTGATAACCATCAAAAACAGGGGAATCATTTGAGCTATTATTCGAAGAATCTTCTTTATAGGTATATTTATCATCCTCCCACTGTTTGCCTGCTTGGATAGTGGCAGTTGCTTGGTGAGCAGAGCTATAGTCGTCTTCGGTATCCATTTTTTCTTTTGCGGCACTTGCTTCTTTTACACGAACCTTAAAGTATTTACTAAAATACAAGCCGACTTCAAATAGCATCCACATTGGCACAGCAAGCATTATTTGTGAGATAACATCGGGTGGTGTAAGCAACATACCGAGTATAAATGCTCCTACAATAACGTAAGGGCGCTTGCTTTTAAGGCTTTCTGCCGTTGTCATTCCTGTGCTGATAAGCAATATTGTTGCAATAGGCATCTCAAAGCCAAACCCAAAGGCTAAGAACATCATCATTGTAAAATCAAGGTACTGTCCAATATCAGGGCTATAAGTTGCAACATCAGGAGCAAATTGAGGAATAATTGTAAACATCATTGGCAGCAAGACAGAATAAACAAAAGCTATACCAAGATAAAATAGAAAAACACTGGATGCTAATAGAGGGTAAACCAGTCTTTTTTCATGCTTATATAGTCCTGGTGCTACAAAGGACCAAATTTGATAGAGAAGATAAGGAAGGGTAATTAAAAAAGCAACTAGCAGAGTTAGTTTCATAGGAACCAAAAAAGGGGCAATGGTTCCAGTAATGATCATCTGCTGGTTCTGATCGGCTAATGGTGCTGCCAACCAGTTATAGATATTTTTTGAAAAGGGGAAAAGAGCAAAGAAGATAACTGCAACTGCAATGACCGCTCTGAGCAATCTATCGCGCAGTTCTATTAAGTGTGTTAAAAAACCTTGGGCTTGGCTGTTGCTTGCGTCTGTTGTACTCATTTCTTCCTAGCAGATGTTTGTGCGTCTTTCATGCTTTCATCAAGTAATTGACTGGCTTCATTAAGTTCGCTACTGATATCTGTTTTTGTACTTTTCATCATATCGCGTAATTCACCAATCTCTTCTTTTTGTTTGGCTAACATGCTTTTGAGTTCGTCTGCACGCATTTCTCGCTCTATATCATCACGTGTTGTCGCAACAAATGCTTTAATTTTCCCAATAAACTTGCCGACTTTTGCGGCGACTTCAGGTAGGCGTTCAGGCCCTATCACTATTAAAGCAATAATACCGACGACCAGTAATTCAAGAAAGCCCGAATCAAACATGCGAATCTGTTACCTAGATAAACTGATTATGATTTTGTTGTATCTTTAACTTTAGCTTCAACGTCTATGACGCTATCTTTTGCAGTTTGCTTAAGTTTTTCAGCTGCCTGTGCGCCCTCTTCTTCACCATCTCTCATGGCATTTTTAAAGTTTTTAACTGCGCTACCCAAATCGCCACCTGCATTGCGTAGACGTTTAGTCCCAAAAATAACAACAACGATGACTAAAATTACGATTAAAGACCACGGACTGATTCCAGAAAACATGGGGAACTCCTTCTAAGTATATTTATGCCTAAATCCATTAACTTGTAGCCTTATAAATTTAGGAATTATTACGACTAGCCTTTTCGACTAGACCAGATGTACCAAAACGACGTTGTAATTCTTGCAAAACATCATCTGGATGTAAATTTTTATGTGCTAATAATACAAGGGTATGAAACCATAAGTCAGCAACTTCGTAGACTAATTTATCGGTTTTTTTATCAAGCTCTGAATCTTTTGCTGCCATAACAACTTCGGTGGCTTCTTCTCCCACTTTTTTCAGGATAGAATCAAGACCTTTAGCATAAAGACTGGCCACGTATGAGCTTCCAGCTTCGGCAGATTTTCGTGCTTCAAGTACCTTAGCTACGTCAGAGAGTGTATTGTGATTTATTGCATTCATAGGATAGTTAGTATTGTGACTTAAATTCGTACTTCAATGCCTTGATCTGCCATAAATTGTTTGGCTTCACCAACCGTATATTCATTAAAGTGAAAAATACTGGCAGCAAGTACCGCATCCGCACCTGCTTTTAATACACCATCTGCCAAATGTTGCAGTGTGCCTACACCACCTGATGCAATCACAGGGATATTTACTGCATCGGTAATAGCCTTAGTTAAAGGGATATTAAAGCCTGATTTAGTACCATCTTTATCCATGCTAGTAACAAGCAGCTCACCTGCGCCATATTCAGCCATTTTCTTTGCCCATTCTACGGCATCAATGCCTGTATCATTACGACCGCCATGAGTAAAAATATCCCAGCGATCAGGCTCACCTTCTTTGCTGACTTTTTTTGCATCAATGGCAACGACAATACATTGTGAACCATAATATTCAGCCGCTTCTCTAACCAGTTCAGGGTTATGAATAGCAGCAGTATTAATAGCTACTTTATCAGCACCAGCATTTAACATGGTTCTAATATCTTCAACCTTGCGTATCCCGCCGCCAACCGTTAGCGGGATAAAAACCTCAGAGGCAATGGCTTCAACCATATGAACAGTGGTTTCTCGGTTATCTGAGCTAGCCGTAATATCAAGAAAGGTGATTTCATCCGCACCTTCACGATTATAACGTGCAGCAACCTCAACGGGATCACCTGCATCTCGAATATCAACAAAGTTAACACCCTTTACTACGCGACCGTTATCAACATCGAGACAAGGAATAATGCGTTTTGCAAGTGCCATTAGTGTAAATTCTCCACATATTTATGTGCTTCAGCAAGATCAATAGTGCCTTCATAAATCGAACGCCCAAGGATTGTTCCCATAATGCCTGAGTCTTTAACCTCACATAATTCGATGATGTCATCCATATTAGTAACACCACCTGAGGCAATCACAGGAATAGAGATGCTTTCCGCCAATGAAATGGTGGCATCAACATTAACACCTTTCATCATGCCATCACGCGAAATATCTGTATAAACAATGGCCACTACCCCTGCCTGTTCAAATTTTTTGGCAAGCTCAATAGCAGAAACACTCGACACTTTATCCCAGCCATCGGTTGCTACCATGCCATTTTTAGCATCAATACCGACAATAATATGCCCAGGAAATTGCTTGCATAAATCTTTAACAAATTCAGGATCTTCAACCGCTTTAGTGCCAATAATACAATAGCTTACCCCAGCATCAAGGTAGGCTTGTACTGTTTTTGCATCGCGTATGCCGCCACCAATCTGTATAGGCAGATCAGGGAATTTTTTGGCAATTGCTTCAACAGCATCATTATTAACAGGTACACCATCAAATGCACCATTCAAATCAACTAAATGTAGTCGTTTGGCTCCTGCATTTACCCAGCGTGTTGCTGTATCAACAGGGCTGTCTGAGAAAACAGTGGTATCTTCCATGCGTCCTTGACGAAGGCGCACACATTGTCCATCTTTTAGATCAATTGCAGGTAATAAAAGCATAATAGTTTGTCCCCAGTCCGCGTTTATGGTTGCCCGTTCCAGTTAGTGAAATTCTTTAAAAGTTGTAAGCCATCATCCGCACTTTTTTCTGGATGTGCTTGGATTGCAAAGACATTATCTTTGGCTATAGCTGAAGGATAACTGATTCCAAATTCAGTTTCTCCTGAAACAATGGATTTATCCTCTGGTGCTACAAAATAGCTATGCACAAAATAAAATCGCGCATTATCTTCAATTCCCTTCCAGAGTGGATGATCTTGCGTGTGTTTAATTTGATTCCAGCCCATTTGTGGTATTTTTAGTCGATTACCAGCGGCATCGGTTGCGCCGATGTGATCTGTAAAGTGTTGTACTGTGCCTTTATATTTGCCGATACAGTCAACACCGCCACCTTCAACACTATGCTCCATTAATACCTGCATACCCATGCAAACACCAAGAAAAGGCTTGCTTAGAGAGACTTCTGTAATAACATCCACAAGTTCATGTTTATGTAATTCACTCATACAGTCAAGAGCCGCCCCTTGACCAGGAAAGACAACGCGATCTGCCTTAAGAATATCATCAGGTGATGAAGTGATAACAACCTTCTCATCAGTAACGTGTTGCAAGGCTTTGTGAACAGAATGGAGGTTTCCCATGCTGTAGTCTATTACGGCAATCATTTATATTTTCGCTTCTATTTATTAGCAGGTTTTGTTAGCAGGCTGTCTATTTTCAGACGGGGTTATACTATAACTTTTACAGCGTACCTTTAGTGGAAGGAATGGCATTTTCGGCACGTTCATCGCGCTCAACGGCCATTCGCAGTGCGCGCCCGAATGCTTTAAAAACTGTTTCAGCAATATGATGAGCATTTTTACCACGGATATTATCTAGGTGTAGGCTCACTAAAGCGTGGTTTACAAAGCCCTGAAAAAACTCACCAAACAGATCAACATCAAAACGTCCTATCATGGCACGTTTGTAATCTACATTATCTTGTAATGAAGGACGACCTGAAAAATCAATAACCACACGAGAAAGGGCTTCATCTAATGGTACATAAGCATGACCATAGCGATGAATACCTCTTTTATCACCAATCGCTTTAGCAAAAGCCTGACCCAAGCTTATACCAATATCTTCAACCGTATGGTGATCATCAATTTGAGTATCTCCATTGGCCTCGATTTCAATATCAATCATGCCGTGCAAAGCTATTTGCTGCATCATGTGATCAAGAAATGGCACCTCAGTCTTAAAACGGGCTTTGCCCGTCCCATCAAGATTGATACTGACAGTGATTTGAGTTTCTAATGTGTCTCGCTTGATAGTAGCTGTACGTTCAGTCATATTCTAATAAGTGATAAAGTTAATACAAAACATAGTAGCATATTGTAAACAGTCTGAAAGATAAAAAAATATAAAAAACAGGGGGGGATGGGTTATACAGGGTAGTCACATTTTCAAACAGCCACCTTGCCTTTTATATGCTCATGGCTACGATAAGTTAGTAACTCAAAGTCATCAAACTTGAAATTGAAAATTGACTTAATATCAGGGTTTATTTTCATTTGTGGCAAAGGATAGGGGTTGCGACTCAGTTGTAGCTTAGTCTGCTCTATATGATTTGAATATAAATGTGCATCCCCCAGTGTATGCACAAAGTCCCCTACTTTTAAGTCTGTTACCTGTGCAACCATCATAGTCAGCAAGGCATAAGAGGCAATATTAAATGGTACACCTAAGAATATATCAGCACTGCGCTGATAGAGCTGGCAGGATAGCTTGCCATCAGCAACATAAAACTGAAAAAAAGCATGACAGGGTGGCAATGCCATATTTTCAATATCGGCAACATTCCAAGCACTAACAATAATACGGCGCGAATCGGGTGTATTTTTGATTTGATCAATTATTTGGGATATTTGATCAATATGCTTACCATCAGGGGCTGGCCAAGAGCGCCACTGTGAACCATAAACAGGGCCTAAATCACCTTTTTCATCAGCCCATTCATCCCAAATTTTCACTCCATTTTCTTTAAGGTAATGAATATTTGTATCACCTTGCAAAAACCATAAAAGCTCGTGAATAATTGAACGCAAATGGCATTTTTTAGTCGTCACCAGAGGGAATCCCTCAGAGAGATCATAGCGACTCTGGTAGCCAAACACTGATCTTGTGCCAGTGCCTGTACGATCTTCTTTTATTGTGCCATTCTTATACACATGGCGCATTAAATCGAGATATTGTTTCATGTAGTTTGCTGCTCTTTATTTTTTGAATATGCCCAAACGATTAAAGCCAAGCCAATAATAATCATAGGGATTGATAATAACTGCCCCTCCGTTAGCCATTCAATTCCCAAAAAATTACTATCATCAGGAACACGGAAAAACTCAACAGTTGAACGCGCAACACCATAACCTAATAAAAACAGCCCCGTAACAGCACCCGTTGGGCGAGGTTTCTTAGAAAAAATCCAAACCAATAAAAACAACAGTATACCTTCACCAACAACCTCATAAAGTTGTGATGGATGACGTGGTTGATTATCTACATGCCTAAAAACCATACCCCAAGAAACATCAGTGGGTCGCCCCCAAAGCTCACCATTAATAAAATTACCCATACGCCCTGCCCCCAAGCCAATAGGCACTAATGGCGCAATAAAATCACCCAGCCTAAGTGGTGTGATCTTCCATTTTTTTGCCAGAAGAAGCATGGCAACCGTTACGCCTAACAAGCCACCATGAAAACTCATGCCACCCTCCCAAACCTTAAACAGGCTTAGTGGATTTTCCATAAGTTGTGGGAATTTATAGAAGAGCATTTCACCAATTCTACCTCCCGCAATAACACCAATCGCACCATAAAACATCATGTCATCAACCTGATCAGGTGTCACAGGGCTATTAGGTCGGCGTGCGCGCATTTTCCCTAAAAATAGAAAAGACAGAAAACCAATAACATACATCAAACCATACCAGCGAATGCCAGTGGTTTCGGTAAAGTGAACAAGTATTGGATCAATTTCAGGATATATCAGCATAGTAGTTTATTAGTTAAATTTTATTAATTAAAGGTAATCATCGAAAAACAATTGTTGTGTAAATAATTGTTTTTTATTGTTTTACACTTAAACCTGAATCCGTGAGGTCACTACGGCACAGGACGCAAGCTATTGATTCATCAGGGGTTTAAAAAATACCCGCTTAACCTATGGGTGAAGCTAAGATTTAGTGAGCTTCCCATCTGCGCTAGTAGATGGTGAACTCAATTATGCAGAGCTTTTTAAATCCCGTGCTAAACCAATATTTTACGCCCTGTTATCCGCATTGACCTCACGGATTCAGGTTAAAAGAAAAGCTGCTTGAGTTCAGCACCTGGATCTTCTGCGCGCATAAACGCCTCGCCAACGAGAAAAGCATTCACCTGATGATCACGCATAAGCTTAATATGATCGGCTGAATGAATCCCGCTTTCAGTTACGACGATACGGTTTTCAGGTATTTTATCTAATAAATCTAGGGTTGCATCCAATGAAGTCTCAAAGGTACGAAGATTACGATTATTAATACCTACCAGATCAGCCCCCAAAGGAAGAGATCGCTGTAGCTCTTCAACATCATGCACTTCAATTAAAACATCCATGCCAAGCTCACGCGCGAGTGTATATAAACTAGCCATTTGCTCATCACTAAGCACTGCAACAATCAGTAAAATACAATCAGCCCCCATTGCGCGAGCTTCATACACCTGATAACTATCAACAATAAAATCTTTGCGAATAACTGGCAAATCACAAGCCGCCCTCGCCTGTTTTAAATAGTCATCAGAGCCTTGAAAAAAATCAATATCAGTCAAAACTGAAAGGCAACTAGCCCCACCTTGCTGATAGCTTTTAGCAATCTCAGCAGGCTTGAAATTTTCACGAATCACCCCTTTGCTGGGAGAAGCCTTCTTAATCTCAGCAATAACCGCAGGATCTTCAGCCGCAATTGTTTGTCGCATAGAATCAACAAAACCTCGCACGGGGGATGCCTCATGCGCTAGCTCAAGCAAAGAAAGCTCAGCAATAGTCTGTTTGCGATCACTGATCTCTTGCTGCTTGCGCTGAATAATTTTTTTAAGAATGTCGGGTGTATTGCTCATATTATTTAGTATTACTTTTATCTTGATCTTTATTCAAAAGAATTGGTGATATTAATCAAATCCAACAACTTCTGCTTAGCTGCACCTGAAGCAATAAGCTCTAATGCACGATTAATACCCGCCTGATGAGAGCTTTCAAGCCCAGCAACATAAATAGCTGCGCCCGCATTAAGAGCCACAATATCACGCGCCGCATTAGCCTCATTGTTTAAAACAGAATAAACCATTTCGAGACTCTCTTCAGCATCCTTAACACGAATTTGGTCAACGGGCTGAATTGACATCGCAAAATCTTCAGGTTTAATCGTATACTCAGTAATCTCCCCATCTTTAAGCTCTGCCACCGAAGTGGGAGATGAAATGCTAATCTCATCCATGCCATCATCTGCATGTACCACCATCACATGATTACCGCCAAGTTTATTTAACACCTCAGCAATAGGTCTTAGCCAGTCTTTGCTAAACACACCCAATACCTGATTAGGTGTTCCCGCAGGGTTGGTTAATGGCCCTAGCAGATTAAACAAAGTGCGTGTCCCCATCTCTTTACGTGGGCCAATCGCATGTTTCATGGCACTGTGATGCAAGGGCGCAAACATAAAACCCACCCCTACTGTTTCTACACATTTTTTAACTTGATCTGCTGTAATACTCAGATTAACACCCGCCGCTTCAAGCAGATCAGCCGCACCAGACTTGCTTGAAATAGAACGATTACCATGCTTAGCCACACGCCCACCCGCTGCTGCAACCACAAAACAACTCGCAGTTGATACATTAAACGTGCTACTACCATCACCCCCTGTGCCAACAATTTCAACTAGATTTTCTGTATCAAGATCAACTTTAGTTGACAAGGCGCGCATCACACTCGCTGCCGCCGTAATTTCCTCAACTGTTTCGCCTTTCATACGCATAGCGATTAAGAAACCGCCAATTTGAGCATCAGTTGCCTGCCCCGTCATGATTTGTTGCATAACTTCAGTCATTTCTTCTTGACTTAAGTTTTGATGCTCAATAGTTTTTTGTATAGCAGTTTGGATATTCATGTGGTATTTAAAATCTAATATAGTGTCAAGGAACAATAGATAGTAGCAATATGCTTTTAAAAAAACTATAAAAAAAGGGGGGGGATGGGTAACATAGATATTTAACTGCATATATACATACCCATCCCCCCTTTTTTTTCATTTTTTCTAATTTAAACCTAATTACATTTATTTATTTGTGATGACTAGTAAGTAGACAATTTAGTGGTATCATAGCCGAAAAAAACAAGGGGATTAGGGTTTAAGAAAAGGCGCATAACACTATCAAATAACAAATGAAAATTATAAAAATAAATCATATCACTTACACACAGACTACTACATTAGCGAACTTACCTTTATTAATTAGCAAGTTAGTGCTTTTTCTTGCATTATTTCTGCTATATTTTTCTCCTAATATCAGTAGCGCAAAAAATCATATACCTAAATCAGAACTAACGGGGGAAACATTATCAACACTATTAAGTTTTGTTGAGCTGCAAGATCAACTTAAAAGAGATTTGAAGACTCTCAGAAAAGACCTGAGAAAAGCAGCTTCGGATAGCGAAAAAGCTGATATAAAAAAGCAACAAAAAAAGGTAGAAGATAAGTTAAAAGGTACGACTAATAATATTGAAAATATTGCTGCTAATACTGATTTAAGTATATTAAGAGCAAGTAAGCCAGAGCCTTTCAATCTAAAAAAAGAGATTTTCTCACTGCTAGAGCCTGCCCTGAAGGAAATGAAACACGCCACCAGTGATGTGCGTCAAAAATCAGAATTACGCGAACAAATTGCCTATTATGAGCAACGTGAACCTGTTGCTAAAGAAGCACTTGAGAATATCGCTTTATTAAATCGCGCTAATAAAAATCCTAAAATTAAAAAGGTGCTTATTAAAATGAATAAAAGCTGGGGTAAGCAACTGGTTTTTATTCAAAGTGAGTTACAGGCAAAAAGACTTCAATTAGCAAAAATTGAAGAGCAAAGAATTTCTTTTACGGAACAATCAGAAAGTTATTTCCGTGATTTTTTTCAACGCCGTGGTTGGACACTGATTCAAGCACTCTTGGCGGTTATTGCTGTATTGATTATATCTCGGTTTATCCATAAGCTCATTACTCGCACTATAAAAGGTTATCGAGCACAACACAGAAGTGTTCCTCTGCGAGTGACTGATCTGCTACACCGCTTTATTACATACTTATTTATTATTCTTGGGCCACTGATTGTTTTCTATTTGGAAGAAGATTGGGTTCTTTTTAGTTTGGGAATTCTCTTGCTAATCAGTATTGCCTGGACACTAAGAAGCATTATTCCCCGATATTGGGGACAATTTGAATTATTTCTTAATGTTGGTCCTGTCAGAGAAGGTGAGCGACTGATACTGAATGGCATTCCTTGGCGTGTAAAAAATATCAATATGTATTCGATATTAGAAAACCCTGTCGCAGGTCTAAGTCAGCGTGTTGATATCAACGAGCTGGTTGATTTACGCTCACGCCCAGTGGAACAAGGCGAACCTTGGTTTCCTTGTAAACGGGGTGATTGGGTGCATTTAAGTGATGGAATTCGGGGCAAGGTCACGGGCATTTCAATGGAGTTTATACAATTAATTCAACGTGGTGGAGCGGTTATCACCTATCAACTAAGTGACTTTTTAGCACTTTCACCAAAGAATATATCAAAGAGCTTTAGAATCAAAGAAACCATTGGTATTAGTTATACCCACCAAAAACAAAGCACAAATGAAATTGTCGAAACTCTAAAGGCAGCACTAAATAAACGAGCTATAGAAGAAGGCTACAAAGATGATTTTCATAATATTAATGTTGAGTTTGAATTAGCGGCTGATTCATCACTTAACCTTGTAGTTATCGCAGACTTTAAAGGTAGCGTTGCTGATATTTATATGCGCTTACGTCGTTCTATTCAGCGCTGGTGTGTTGATGCTTGTACCGAGAATGGCTGGGATATACCATTCCCACAACTAAGTATCCATGCAGAATCAAATAAATAAAAGCTCAATCTGACCCTCCCTTATTAGAGGAAGCAGGGAGGGATAGGAGGGATATAACTAAACAAAGGAATCATCTGCTCAACGATGATGACGCCATGACAATAAAAAATGTAAAAAAAGAGGGGGGATGGGTATCTAAAAATCTGCTCTGAATAAAAAAATTATTCCACTCATGCTCCTAAGGAAAACCTAATTAAGTCGATTAGACTTTAGCGCAAGCTAAAAATAATTGGACTTGATCAGGGTTTCCCTAAGTTATTAGCAAAATCCAGCATCCGTTGAGTCGATTGAAATGCTTTTAAACGAACCTTTTCATCCACAAAGATTTCATTTTTGCCGGTCTTTAGAACTTCTAATAAATTGTGCAAGCCATTCATTGCCATCCACGGACAATGCGCACAACTAGTACAGGTTGCGCCTTCTCCGTGAGTTGGTGCTGCAATAAACTTTTTATTGGGTGCTGCCTGTTTCATTTTATAGAAAATGGCTTTATCTGTGGCGACAATAAATTCTTGGTTAGGAAGGTCTTTAGCTGCATTGATGATTTGTGTGGTCGAGCCAACAACATCTGCTAATGCAATAATTTCATCGGGTGATTCTGGGTGAACTAGCACACCTGCTTCTGGGTGTTTTTCTATTAATTCGCCGAGTGAGCGTGTTTTAAACTCATCATGAACGATACATGCCCCTTGCCAACGTAGCATTTCAACCCCTGATACTTTCTGAATATAGTTACCCAAGTGTTTATCAGGAGCCCATAATACTTTTTTGCCTTGCTTGCCTAGCCAACTGACTAAATCTAGCGCAATACCTGATGTCACTACATAGTCAGCTCGGGCTTTCACATCGGCACTGGTATTGGCATAAACCACCACGGTATGATCTGGGTGTGCATCGCAAAATGGGGAAAACTCTTCTATCGGACAACTCAAATCTAGCGAGCATTCAGCGTCTAAAGTGGGCATTAAGACGCGCTTTTCTGGGGTTAGGATTTTTGCTGTTTCGCCCATAAAACGCACCCCAGCCACAATCAGTGTTTTTGCAGGATGCTGATTGCCAAACTTTGCCATATCTAGCGAATCAGAAATATAGCCGCCTGTTTCTTCTGCCAGCTCTTGCAAGTCTTGATCGACATAATAGTGTGCGACTAAAACTGCATCTTGTTCTTTTAACAGCTTTTTTATTTCATTTTTCAGTGCTTCTTTTTCATCAGCCGAATAATGAGGGCGCAGTGATTCTATCTGTGCGGTTACAGGTGTTTTAAAAGTGGGAATTATTGGAGAAGTCGCAGTCATGCCTTTATACTCAGGTCTCTTTTTGATTATTCAAGTATAGCAACAATCATGTCTGATAAAAATACTGAAAACACACAGAGTCCACTTGTTCTTGTTGATGGCTCATCTTATTTATTTCGTGCATTCTATGGATTGCCCAATACTTTAACCAGCCCCGACGGTATGCAGACTAATGCCATTCACGGCGTATTAAGTATGCTAGACAAGCTACGCAAAGACTATAAGCCCGAACACATGGTGGTTATTTTTGATGCTAAAGGTAAAACATTTCGCAATGATATGTACCCCGAATACAAGGCAACTCGACCACCAATGCCTGATGAATTACGTGATCAAATTGCGCCACTGCATGAAATAATCGAAGCACAGGGCTACCCTATGATTGTTATGCCAGGTGTTGAGGCGGATGATGTTATCGGCACGATGTCAACGCTCTATGATGGCAAAGTCATTATTTCGACAGGTGATAAAGATATGGCGCAGTTGGTTGATGAGCAAACGCATCTCATTAATACCATGTCGAATACTTACTCTGATCGGCAGGGCGTGATTGATAAATACGGTGTTCCACCTGAATTAATCCGTGACTATTTGGCTCTTATGGGAGATAAATCAGATAATATTCCTGGCGTTAATAAGGTTGGTCCTAAAACAGCGGTAAAATGGCTAAACCAATATGGCTCACTAAAAGCAGTTATGAAAAATGCTGATAAATTCAAAGGCAAAATTGGTGAATATCTACGCGAAGCACTGGACTACCTTCCCTTATCTTATGAACTTGTCACGATTAAATGTGATTTAGAGCTTGATTGTTCACCAGAATATTTAAGTTTTAATGAGGTAAATACTCAAAAACTAGCAGAACTTTATCAAAAGTATGGTTTTCGTACTCGTTTAAGCAAATTGCAATCTGAATCTAGTGAAGAAATCAGCTTAACGACAGAAACAGCAGATACAAATGAGCCTATCGAAACAGCCATTCCTGAAATTGAGGACATTAAAGAAGTTAACTATGAGACCATTCTCACAAAAGAGCAATTAGACAAGTGGCTTGAGCAGCTCAAACAAGCCCCCCTATTCGCTTTTGATACCGAAACCACTAGCTTAGCTTATATGGATGCAAAACTGGTTGGCGTATCATTTTGTATAAAATCAGGCAGTGCCGCTTATTTGCCACTGGCGCATGACTATATTGGCGCACCTAAACAACTTGATTTTGATAAAACACTAGCAAAGCTTAAACCACTCCTGGAAGACCCAACAGCACTTAAAGTTGGGCAAAATCTTAAATATGACCGTTCTGTGTTGCTAAATTATGATATTGAGCTAAAAGGCATTACCCACGACACCATGCTTGAATCTTATGTTTTAGATTCAGTTTCCAATCGACATGATATGAATACACTATGCAAAAAACACTTGAATCATATTAATGTTAAATTTGAAGATATTGCAGGCAAAGGCAAAAAACAACTCACCTTTAACCAAATCGAATTAGAACCAAATCAAGAAAACAACACTCAAGGAGCAGCATTTTATGCGGCAGAAGATGCCGATATGACTATGCGTCTGCATAAATTTTTCTGGCCACAGCTCAAGCCTCGCAAACAACAAGAAAAACTTTATCGTGAAATTGAAATGCCTCTACTCAAGGTCTTATCTGATATTGAGCGCAACGGTGTATTAATTGATGCAGAGCTACTCGCCATTCAAAGCAAAGAACTCACTAGCCGTATGGCAGAGTTAGAAGAAAAAATATACAAAAAGGCGGGGGGTGGGTTTAACTTAGGCTCACCCAAGCAAATTCAGGAAGTCTTCTTTAGTGAAGATAGGCTCAATTTACCCGTAATTCGCAAAACCCCCAAAGGACAACCTTCAACAGCCGAAGATGTTTTGCAAGAACTTGCACAAGAACATGATGTGCCTCGTTGGTTATTAGAATATCGAGGGCTTAGCAAATTAAAATCCACCTATACTGATGCACTCCCTAAAGAAATTAATGAAAAAACAGGACGAGTTCATACCTCTTATCATCAGGCGGTAACAGCAACAGGTCGCCTATCTTCAAGCACACCTAATCTACAAAATATTCCTGTACGAAATGCCGAAGGTCGGCGCATTCGCCAAGCCTTTATCGCCCCAAAAACAGATACCACAAGCTTTAAAATTTTAGCCGCAGATTATTCACAAATTGAATTACGCATTATGGCGCATTTGTCTGGAGATGAGGGACTTCTAGAAGCCTTCTCACAAGGCAAAGATATTCACCGCGCCACCGCAGCTGAAATTTTTGACATTACTTTAGATAAGGTTGAAACAGAACAACGTCGTGCTGCCAAAGCCGTCAACTTTGGGCTAATTTATGGCATGTCAGCTTTTGGGCTCGCCAAGCAACTCAATGTATCACGCACTGAAGCCGCCGAATATGTAAAACGCTATTTTCAGAGATACCCAGGCGTACAACAATATATGGAAGACACCCGCGAAAAAGCCAAAGAACAAGGCTATGTTGAAACACTCTTTGGGCGCAAACTCTTCCTACCCAATATCAATGCAAAAAATGCCATGTTACGCAAAATGGCAGAACGCACCGCCATCAACGCCCCCATGCAAGGAACAGCCGCCGATATTATCAAAATATCAATGATTGCAGTGAGTGACTGGTTACGCGAAAAAACCACCGACACTAAAATGATAATGCAAGTACATGACGAACTCGTCTTTGAAGTTGCCGAAAACCAACTAGAACAGGTTGAACCCATTATTGTAGAGCGCATGGTAAATGCCGTAAAACTCGATGTACCATTAATTGTTGATACAGGAATTGGAGACAACTGGGATCAAGCACATTAGGTTTTAAAGTTGTTGACTATTCATTTATACAAGTACTTCATCTTGCATCATTAAGCCTCCTAAGAGGCTGCCTCAAGCTTGGGAACAATTAAAAACTCTTTGGCTGTCTGTATCACCTGAGTCCGTGGGTATTATAAAATGCAAAAAAAAAGGGGGGGATGGGGATATCCAAGATATAGGATACCCATCCCCCCCTTTTTTCATACTTTTTAGATTCTTGCTGCGGTTTTAGTCATTACTTTTGACATTAGTGGCATTAAAATCTTGCGTACGGGTAGTGGTAGTTTAGCTGCTCCCGCTTCTACTGCAACATCAGCATGATGTGCTTCATCAATTTTCATTTGCTGTAAAATTGCCATGCTTGGGGTGTCTGCTACTGGTAATTTTCCTATGTGTTCTTGCAAATGCCTTACTACTTGGTCTTCTGTTTCCTTTACAAAGCCAAGGCTCCACTTATCACCTGCTAATCCCGCTACCGCTCCAATTGTGAATGACCCCATATACCATAGTGGCCCGAACAGGCTTTTCTTTGCGTCTAGCTCAGTAAGACGTAATTCACACCAGTTTAAGTGGTCATTTTCTTCCATTGCAGAGCGATCCATTTGTTCGCGTATGTCTTCTCGTTTGGCTGTTAATGCCTGACCACGATACAGACCCTGTGCTGATACTTCACCTGCATGATTAATACGCATAAGACGGATTGATAGCTTTTTTTCATCTTCCGTTAGCGGGGTTTCTACTTTTATATGTGCAGCAGGATTTGGACGCTCGGTGGTAGGTGCTAATGTATGCACAGTGCGCATAGCTTGATCTACTTCATTAATGATTTTATCGAATAAGCTTAATTTACGCACATGATGCTCCTTAGTCCTTAATAAAGAAACCTTGATCAAGTCCAATTATTTTTAGCTTGCCAAATCTGCCGATCTTCATGAAAAATAGCGACAGATTTTTCTGTGCTAAATTCTAATCGACTTAATCAGGTTTTCCTTAATTACTTTTTCTCTTTCTTAGTTAGCATATCAATTACTTTGAAGAGCTTCTCTTCACTTCCTGCCATATAAACACTGGTGCGGTATTTTCCATTGATAATAACAGCAGGAACAGATTGAGCTTTTGAAGTTTCACCAACTTCTTGTGCTCTTTTTAATTTAGCTTGAAATGCCATTGAATTTTGTACATTTTTTACCTGTTCTTCTGTGTAGCCAAACTGCTTAAAAAGGCGAATTACAGTAGCTGGATTGCGTAGATTTCTTCTTTGATCATGAATTGCCTGAAAGAGTTGTGTGATAAGTTCTTTCTCGCCCGTTGGATCAAGAATATCAGCTAAATAATAGGTATTTGCATCTTTTGCCCAGCTAGGGTTTAACATGGCAGGAACTTGTTTAAAATCAACGAACTCAGGATGGTTTTTCCTGTATTTAAGCATTGCCGGCTCAAGCGTATAACAATGTGGACAACCAAGCCACATTAACTCAATAACTTCAACTTTACCTTCTGGTGCA
>Ga0256840_1000386_pt1 | contig 45338 bp, 35 predicted proteins | sample 355202metaG_FD_185969 | JGI IMG/M metagenome (GOLD analysis project Ga0256840, IMG submission 185969) | Hydrothermal vent microbial communities from Mid Atlantic Ridge, Atlantic Ocean - 355-202 | ecosystem: Environmental > Aquatic > Marine > Hydrothermal vents | place: Atlantic Ocean: Mid...
ATTTACGGACTGGCTCATGTCAGTAAAATCCATTCAGCTTGTAGCTGGATGACTTATTGAGGAAGCTCTAAAAAATTAATACCCATGATGCAATCGTTACAATCTGGTAAAAAATTATCCCTGAAAATCAACGCCATCAGCAGTTGGTTACCGCTGGTAGTTAATTTTCTGGTCGGGATATTCCTCACCCCCGTGCTGATTATAGAGTTGGGTAAGACACCTTATGGGATATGGGTGTTAGCTGGATCATTGGTGGGGTACTATGGATTGTTACGCTTGGGTGTGGGGGCGGCTATCATGCGTTATCTGCCCTTTCATGATAGTAAGGGGAATGTAAAAAAGGCTAATGAAATTGTTAATACAGCCTTAATCTTTTACGTGCTTATTGCACTGGTAATTCTTCTGATCTCCAGCAACTTGAATAGGTTTCTAGCAGACTTTTATCAAGGAGGAGGTGAGATGGCCGAGCTTGTCAGAGTTGTGGGGTTGGCCGCGGCGCTGGAATGTTCGTTTTTGGTCTTTGACGCAATCATTCGTGCCAGAGGGTATTGGATATGGGCAAATGGCATTGTCACAATTGCAGCTGTCTCCAGAGCATGTGGTCTATTATTTTGTGCATTAAACGGTTATGGCTTGGTAGCAATGGGCTGGGTTCTGGTCGGGGTAAACCTGAATTCTCTGTTGTTGTTTTACCTGCTTGTCTACAGATTTTTTCCTGACGTAGAGTTACGATTAAAATATGTGTCCACAAGTCAGTTTTACTCATTGCTGACGTACGGTTTTTCAAGTCTTCTTATCGCGATTTCACTCACACTGACTCTTCAGGGCCATAATTTTATCATAGGCAAGGTCCTCTCTCTTCAGGATGTGACAGTTTATGCAGTCATTGTAATCTTGATTCGTAACGCAAGGGAAGCCGTTGTCGCACCAAACCGTGTTATTTTTCCACGTTTTGCATTTCTAGATGGTCAAGGAAATCATGGAGCAATTAGATTGCTCTTTTTAAAAGCTTCAATTGTTAATTCTCTCAGTGCTGGCTGGGTTTATCTGTGTGTGGTTATTCTTGGGCCATCATTTGTTTCTCTTTGGGTGGGGCAGGGTTTTGAGCGGGCATATTATGCTCTTATTATCCTTGGAGCTGGTTTTCTGGTTGATTCAATGCTGGCAGCTGTTCCTTCATTTATGGGAGGCATCGGCGAACAGAAAACAATGGCAAGGTTTGCTGTTTTTGAAGGCGTGGCAGGCCTTGTGATGAGCTATCTGTTGACACTTTCTTACGGAATGACCGGTACTGCAATCGGGCTGTTGGGTGCGATAATCTTGGTAAGAGGTGTGTTTTGTCTCATGTGCATATGTAAACGATTGAAAATATCATACCTGCGATTTTGCAAGGAGAAATTGCTTTTTCCAGTTTTGGTTCTGAGTATTATCTATTTATTAAATCTCTGGGTGGACTTTACCGGGTATATTGTTTCGTGGTTAGGTCTGGTTGTTGCTTTTTTTCTGTTAACAAGTCTCTATGTCGTTCTTGTACATGTATTTGTTGCATGGCGACAACAGAAAGTAGTTTCCTCATCCGCGCTACTTTTTACAGATCCACGCTTGTATTTTAAAAATCTGATAGATGGATATTGAAGTCTGAATCGATGGCAGCCGCAAAGAAAATGAATATTGAATTAGTTTTGGTGAGCTATAACAGGTTGCCATATATCAAGCATGTGGTTCAGTCTTTGTTTGCCAATCAATCTGAAGATTTCACTGTGGTTTTCTGGGATAATGGTTCGACAGATGGAACAAAGGAGTATCTAGCCAGTCAAACTGATCCCCGCATATCAAAGAAAGTTTTTTCGAAGAATAATGTTTGGGTACATGGCGCTGCCAATGCAGTTTTTGAAGATTCAAAAGCTGAGTTAGTGGGGATACTGAATGATGATATTATCCTTTCGCCTGGATGGACGAAAATATTATCCAGGGCACATTCAGATATCCCTGAACTCGGTTTTATAGGGTGTTGGCATTTGGGGCGGGAGTTTTTTCATTATCATCGGGCCAAACACAAAATACAAACTTTTGGAGAGCACAAAATTTTGCGGCACCCTTGGACCGGAGGAGCGTCAGGACTTGTGAAACGAAATGCGTGGAAGGAGGTCGGGCCTTTTGAGTCTAAACAGACTACTAATTTGTGGCTGCGTATGGCAAAGAAAGGGTATGTGAATGGGTTTTATTTTCCATTGATCCATGTGGAGCATATGGATTACGTCTGGTCGCAATATTATATGTTTAAAGATGACATAGGTTATGGCCTGTCCCGTAGTGTCACAGCAGCTGTTCAGGGGGTTACCTCCATAGAGGATGCAAAAGCATGGCACAAGAAAGTTGTGGGTAATATATTGGATAGTCCATGGGATCCCACTCATTACCTTGGGCTAAGAAATAAACTGAGAAGGGTCAGGGAGAAATTTATCCAATGGAAGAAAAAATTTGGGGCAGGTTACGATTGACAATCTTGTAAAAAGCTAAAATAACCGATGGCTAAGTAGGTAGGTGCAGACTCCGAAAATCTTCAGATGCACTCCAATAGAACACCTGAGGGCACTAGATGCTCATTTATTATGTTTAATATCTGCATTCTAGGGTGTGTTGCAATTGAACAAAAATGTACCCCAAATGGTATTTCCTAAAGGGAGTTTAACGAAGCAGGAGAAGAGTTTTTAGTAATCCAACAAGATTATAACTCTAGAATTTTTCTATAATCTCTTATGAATACGTTCAAAAACTTATTAAGTCTTCCGGAAAGTCACCTTTGTTGCGGATGTGGAATATGTGCGTACCTGTATCCAGAAGATATCAAAATGCAGGATGTGGTATCAAGGGGACGCCGTCCGGCATTCATTCGAAAGGTCAGGTCGGGCGATGTATACCCAGAGGCTTTCACTGTTTGCCCGGGAATCCATCTATCACATTCAGCAGAGACATTGTGTCAACAAGGATTATCAGACTCTCTTGTCAAGTCGTGGGGACCGATTTTTGAATTATGGGAGGGATATGCTGCAGATCAAGAAATCCGGTTTAAGGGATCCAGTGGCGGGGTTATGAGTGCATTAGCACTGTATTGCCTTGAAAAGGGAAATATAGCAGGAGTTCTGCACGTTGCAGCGGATGAACAAAAACCACATCTTAATAAAACAATTTTCAGTGAAACAAAAGAGTCAATTCTTTCGGCAACCGGTTCCAGGTATAGCCCCGCAAGCCCCTGTGAACATTTAAAACAAATAGATAACGCCAATGCTCCATGTGTATTTATGGGAAAGCCATGTGATGTTGCCGCTGTAAAGAATTTGACCGATATCCAAACAGGATGGTCTAAAAAGATAGCGCTCAGTATTGCCTGTTTCTGTGCTGGAACACCGTCAACCGAAGGAACGCTGGAGATGCTTGCTAAAATGGGGGTAGAGGACACAGCCACCCTGCTAAGCCTTCGATATCGTGGTTGTGGCTGGCCAGGGAAAACCAGAGCAGAACAGAAAAAAGGCCAGAACTCTGAAAATAAGTTTTCAGAACTGGATTATCATGAGTCCTGGGGAGAGATTTTACAGAAACACAGGCAGTGGCGTTGTTATATATGCCCTGACCATACGGGTGAGTTTGCAGACATTTCAGTGGGGGATCCGTGGTACAGGAACGTAACAGAAAGTGATTCTGGCCGTTCACTCATCCTCATTAGAACTGAAAAGGGGCGTGCCGTATTGCAAAGGGCAATTGCCGATGGGTATCTGATCGCTGAAAAACGAAATGAAGAGGTGCTGTCTGCTTCCCAGTTTAATCTGGAGAAGGCCAGGGCAAGACTCTGGGGGCAACTCGTTGCTTTAAAGATTTGCCGTGTCCCTTATCCAAATTACAGTGGATTTTCTTTGTACCATTGCTGGAGACATAACCTGACTTTTACAGAGAAAGTTAGATCAATCCTTGGAACGGTTAAAAGGGTTTTTGTGAAAAAGTTGCGAGAGAAGTGCAAAACTTCCCAGTAACATGAAGCTGTAGTGCTGTCATCTCAATGAAAATTACACTTGGGGCAATAACTTTTTTTGTAATTATGATCTTTTTTTATGTCATAGTAAATGGCTTCCTGCAGTCCTTGAGTGGTACTCCCGTATGGGGGAGTATTACTCATCCCCAATATATTCTGTTGTCAGAAAAGATACCAGTTTCTGTTTTATATAAGGATATAATTTCACCGGTTCAAATGCACATAAAGACAATCTATCGTAATAAAGCCGGCAAATATTATGGAGAAAAACATTATAAGGATCTGATTGTCATCCTAAGGGGCTCGGGAAAGAAAACAATAGTCCTTCCGGCCATTAGGTCAGACAGTATCGCTCAGGTACGGATTAGAGTGGTTTTGTTTCTGGAGAGAGCAAGTGCTGGAGATGGGAGTAGGAACCTTGAAGTGTTTGGTAAGCCAATCAGGTCCCGGTGGATATCTGTATCTGGTACGCCTCTAACGATGGATGGGAGGAGTCCTGGGGTTTGGGATATAATCTCAAATGGGTATCAAACCGGTTTGTGGAAAACTAACAGGGGAGACTATTCGTTTTCTGGATGGATGATAACTTTTTTTTATATATGCTCATTTGTTGTGTTGTTGTTTGTCGCAGGTAAATCCTCCGGGGTTGCCATACGGGACAAGGTCTTCTGGCACTCCATCTGTGCCATAATTCTATTTCTTTCAATAAATAAACAGTTGGATATCCAGATGCTGTTCACTGATATTGCGAGAACTGCAGCAAAAGAGTATCAGGTTTATGCTATAAGGAAACCCTTCCAGATACGGATTATCTCATTTTTCGCTTCCATGGGAATCAGCTTTTTTATTCCCCTTATGATTCTCCTTCGCCGTTGTCACAAGAGTATCTTTTTGGCGACTGGCGGCGTGTTTTGTCTTTTTACCTTTCTCTGTCTGCGGTTGGTTTCGCACCATAAAGTTGAGGCAGTTTTTTCTCATTCTGTAGGAATATTTACTTATTTTGACTTTCTGGAGTTGCTGGGTATTTTCTTGGTCAGTAGTTCTGCCGTCTGGTATTTTAGAACTCTTGTTACATCCAGATCTCAGCTACAGGCAGAATGAATAGAAGGATACTCCCCAAAAAAACTTCGTGAATTTGTCACAGGTTTCAGGATAAGTCAAAATTATTTTCAAAGGTTGTTTATGCTCTCCACGTTTTTTTATGGTGTAAATGTTTCTTCAAGGATGAAGGAAAAAATACAAAAATGGAACAATCTGTTTTTAGGCTTGGGTCTTGTTCTTCTTTTCTTTTCCTGTACCTGCTCCGGCGCATGGGCTCAACAACAATCGGAGGAGGTTCTTGCTCCCCGGGATATCCTTAAACAGTTGCTGCCGTTGTCAGAGAATGTACATCGTGCGATTAAAAATCCATATCATGCCGATGCGATGTGGAAACTCTGGGCTGTCGACCCTACTCCTGTAGTTTTGGATACGCCCCATTTTCAAGGTCGTTTTGAGTCTCTTTATGAGGAAAATTATCCTGTTCCATTGTTTGAGGGTGAGCCGGGAACTCCGGTATCATTTCAAAGAGAAAGTGCAACATCGATGGCTGGCTTTTTTGATGATGTTTATTTGAGCCTTGATCATGGCCACACAAACCTTGGCTACCCACCCGGCAAATTTTTCCTGAATGCCGGGAAGATGGGAACAGCGCGGGATTACCGGACTCGCTTTCAACTTGGAGTCAATTTTACCAGCCAGTCATATTCCGGTCGGGGGCGTGCCATTGTTGATGATCTGTTTAATGTTTTAAATACTGAGAAAAACTTTTTTTTTGCTAACTGTGTTCGTGCAACTCCTGCCCATAATTCTTTCAAAGACACTCAAGAAGATGCGGTAACAGATTTATACGATGGTTTATATGGTTTCTCATATCAATCAATAGGACAGTCAGGAAGTGAGGTACATGCTCTTTCTAAAATGATGATAGCCGGCGCATCAATGCCGCGTACCATCAAAGATCTACTCAAAAAGAATGGTTCGTATGCCATTACCCTGTTGACTCTTTTTAAAATGGCATTGCCCTATGCCGATAAAGATGGGAAACCCCTAGCATTTGAGAATGAATTACGTCATATGCCTGCCTACAGTTCCAATGGTGACCCTGTCCATAAGCACTTCTGCTCTGCCAATGTCCATTTCTACGGGTATGATGAAGGTCTTCATGTATGGGAAATGGCCAGGCTTGCCAGGGAAATGGAAATAGCCCCACCGGTTACAGTGATAACCCTTGCCGGACTTCGTATAAAAACTCCGGAAAAGATAATTACTGAGCGTACTGTAGTTGGTAAACGTATAAAAAGTATGGGATTGACATCCATCAGGGTCTGGGGTGAACCTGGTGAAACACTTGAAGCAGTGGTGGATTTACGGAAAAGCTATGATTTGCAGGGGCAGGACCTGCAGTATAATTGTCAGAAGCTGTATCCTAATCAGAAGAATATCACTATTCAGGCTGTTGCTCCTGGGCTGTTTTCTGTGAAGGCTGAGCACGACATGTTGCTCCCTAAAGGACGCATACCCATTATCTGCACCGTCCGTAATCAGGGTGATATCCCAGGCAATCCAGTATTCCTGAATTTTTACTGGCCTGGTGTTGACGAGCTGTCAGACTACGGTCTGCCAAAGAAAATAGTGAAAGCAAGGGGGCTTAAAAGACTTCCGGTAACGATAAATAATCGTCCTAGAGTGTTAACGGATTTTGTTGGTGACAGTATTGCATGCAACCCAGGGGATACAGTTCAATTCAACATTAGTGGTAAAGACCCGGAAGGATATCCAGTTATCGTATACCGGCGCCTGGGGCAACCTGGCAGCTTTACTGATGGCACGGTTGAGGTAAAGATATCTGAGTATGCACAAGAGCATATTGAACCCATACATTTTCTTTTTTCCGACGGAACAGGTGGATATAGCGCCAAGCAGGTTAAATTATGTGTCGGTAAGGCTCAGGATGTGCTGGAAAAAAACTGGTCAGTAAGTCTATTGGGTAAAAAGGCATCATTGAGTTCACAGGTGGCTCAGGAAGGCGCATATTTCAAGTTTACAGGTGGGACTGCTGCAAAATCCTTCAGGGAAGTTCAAGGAATCTTTGTGTTTCAGCCGTTTCAAGGTGATATAGATCTTGTTGCCCAAATCCCTGGAAATTCCAATCAGGTAACCCTGGGTGTGTTTTTAACGAACAGTCTGGATTATTTTTCCAGATCAGTCTTTATAGGTATTTCTCACGGGCGTGTATCGGCACGGTTGCATGGGACCGAAAGAAAGAATAAGAGCAGGATAAGTTTCCTCCCTGATACCATCTCCGGAAAACCTGAACTTTTTAGAATTGTAAGTCGCAACGGTTATACAGGTGTATTTATTTCAAAGGATGGTGTCGCGTGGACTCAGTTGGATTCTATGAAAATAAAGTGGTTTAGAGAGATCTATGCCGGTTTTTTGTATGGAGGGGGGGGGGACCCAGTTGTTGTCCGCTGGGTGAAATCTACGGGAACATTGGTGTTGATAAACCCGGTTCGTGCCAAGAGAGACAATAATGGGAATTATTATGCCCCTTTGCAATTAGAGGTTCGTTCGCCAAGGGCACTTGCTACCTATTATACCCTGGATGGTACCGAACCAACTCTTGAATCTCCAGAGGTGGACGGAACTATCGAGTTGACTCATCCTGGAAAGTATCAACTGCGCCTGGCCAATTTTGAACAAGATAAACTGATTGCAACAACGGTAGTTTTTTATTCTGTGGTAAGCAGGAAGAAGTGAGTATCCCCTGTTTCAAGATGCTGGAGTATCTATTATTCCCCATTTCTTTGTTGTTATATGTGTCTTAATGGGCTTTGCCGGGTTTCCTGCAACAATAGTATTGCTTTCAACATCTTTTGTAACTATTGCGCCCGCTGCGACAACAACCTGATCTCCAATTGTTACCCCAGGAAGAATAATACTGTGTGCACCGATAAAACAGTTCTTCCCTATTCTAACATCCTGAGCAATATTTCTTGACATATCGTGACACAAAATTGTCGCCCCAAAGGCCAGGTATGATCCTTCACCAATAATAACGCCGCGAGGATAGGTTCTGTCCAGATTGGCTTTCAGAGAAATTCTGACATCTTTTCCGATGCTCATCCCATATATTTTTCTCAGATAGATATTACGCAGAGAAATGATGGTGTGTCGAATGGAAAAAAACAGTTTTTGTACAAGCTTGTTATTAAGCATTGTCTGTAGTATCAGTTGACTGGGGTTTGATGGTCATGTTCTGCTACTATTTTTGTTATTTCAACAGTTAGGAGTTTATATGCATTGTCATTCCAATGAAGGGCATTGCTGGAAAGATCCTCTTTCCATTCATTTTTATCAAAATCAAAAAAAATTGCTTTCATATCATAGATCTGTACTTTGTCTGGGAGTTCATTGAGTAGTCTTTTTGAAGTTCTGGCTGTTTCTTCTTCAATCCCATCACCCCAGACAAAAGACCTTAATGTATCAGGTGAAATAGGGGGGACTATGGTTAGAATGAGTATATTGCTCCCGGTGGATGCAAGTTTTGTTATGATGCGTTTGATATTCTCCAGTATCTGATCCTGAATTTTTGTCCGTTCTTCCTTTTTCATCATACTGGCAGCGACAATATCATTTATGCCAACTTGAACTATATACCACTCAGGAGTCAAATTTAAAATAGTGGCATCAATTTGGCAAAGTGTTTCCCGTGATGTGGCGCCACCAGTACCAAAGTTAATAACCTCTATATTCTTGCCCAGATCTGGCTTACCCCAATCCTGGATTCGGGAATCCCCAATTAGGACTATGTTTTTTTTAGCAGATGCGGGGTGTGGTTTTGTCTGAATGTCTATCCCGTGTGGGCATGTTTCCAGTCGGGCTATTTTGGTCTTTTTATAAAGATTGATTGTGTAAACAATACTGATACATAGCAATAAAATGATGCCTGCTGTAATGTACATAACTGTTTTCATAATGATTGGTGAGATGCAAATATAAAAGGCCACCAACTGCCTTCCAGATTATGGGCAGACAACGATTTGCCATGAAAAATAATTATGACACAACTGGATTTCATACATTGGATAAGTAAAAGATTGTTCAGGAGTGCCTGAGTGATATTATAAGTAAGAGTTTTGTAGCTGTATTTTTTTTATATTTTACCGTTATTATAGATAATTTTACCTGAATATGTCACCGATTCAGATTGCAATAAAATATCCAAGTCATCGCTGATGATAACATGGGAAGTGTTCAAATGCTAAAGTAAATCGTTGAGTTGACGGAGGAGCGATGCTTCTGGCAGATATCTTGTTTTTGAAAATATAGATGAGTTTCAGTATGTTATCCAAGAAACAAGCAGTAAGTCCTCACGAATTCAGGGGAGTGTTACTGTTATTGTTTATCCGGTGGTATTGGTGGGATATAAGGGAACATGTCATTTCCCGTAAACTCTTCTTATCACATTTTTTTAATGTTCATTGCTGAGGTTAGCGACTTTTGAATGGTGTAACTCCCGCATTTTTGCTGCTGCTGTCTGTTCTTTGTCTTGCCATTGTTACGGTTAAGAAAGAGAATATCATAGTACCCTTGATTGTCGCCATGTGTTTCCTACCTGCCGATATTTCGTTACAGATTCTGACACTGGATTTCTATGCAGTAAGAGTCGTGGCTTTAGTTGCATTAGTGCGGATTTATTTTAGTGGTGACAATGATAGAATCAGGATGAACTCAATAGATCATCTTTTTATTTTTTATAATGTCTTGGGAGCAATTATTTATATACTGGCCAGCCAGGATAGAGCAGGGGCCTTTATATATAAAAGTGGAAGTTTTGTTGACAGTGTGATTCTGTACGTTGTTATCAGGAATGCTATCTACTCCAAAGAGAGTCTGCACTTGATCATTAAGACTTTTTCCATCTGTGTGGTTGTACTCCTGCCGTTTATCATATTTGAGTATTATTCTGCAAATAATCTGTTTGCAATACTGGGTCGAAGTGCAATCTCGATCCGGAATGGTGAAATAAGAACATCTGCCACATTCAGTCATTCAATTTTGTTTGGTTCCTTTGCTGCTGCATTAGTTTCCGTGCTATGGGCAGAGTACAAGTGTGGTCGGAGTGTTCTTAAACTGATGGCTGTCGTTTGTTGTGTGTTTTTCGTCTATACATCTTCTTCAAGCGGGCCCATTGTCGTTCTTGCAGGAGTTGTTTTCTTTCTGTTTTTTTTCAGGTGGAAACAGTACAGCAGCCTCCTGTTCTGGGTGTCCCTTGCTGTGGGAACTATTGTTCATTTTGCTCGTGAGTCACCCATATGGCATTTGCTGTATGTTCGGATATCAGTGAAAAGTGGTTCCACGGGGTGGCATCGCTATCAATTGATGGAAGCTGCTGTTAAAGAATTCCGGGATTGGTGGCTCCTCGGCTATGGTGATATGGGGCCACAATGGCACACCAAATACTGGGCCTATACCCATGCTACTTTCACTGACGTAACAAACCATTACCTGTTGCTTGGGGTTCGTGGTGGTTTTTTTACCATGTGTTTGTTTATGATACTTTGTTATAAAGTTATAAAAACATTGGGTGCGTATTCTACTGGTCAGGATGCCATGGAAGATCAGTGGCTCTGGTGGGGGTTTACTGTTATGATGTTGGCACATTGCATCACATTTTTATCCGTGGCCTATTTTGGCCAGATAACCATGTTGCTGTATCTGTCCATAGCCGTAGGTGCTTTTGCACGTGATGAATTGATGCGAGAAAAACAGGAACAGGCTTATTTATACTCTTGAATCCATGACGGATTCATAATTGTTTTCTTTATAACGTACTGAATTATAAGTGTAAGGTTCACTGTCAGGTATGTTTCAATACATAGCACTCCGCCCTTCAGGATACTTTTCATGGAGATTGTTTTGTTAGCAAGGGACTTTTTTCTGGTTCTGGTCCTTGGCTTAACAACGAGGTCGTCAGTGATCATAGAATAAAAAACATGTTATTATCCATTATAATCGTAAATTTTAATACTCCTGAATACACCTTGGAAACTTTGGCGTCAGTCTTTGCCGAATGTGAAATTGATGATTTCGAAGTAATAGTATTGGATAATGCATCCTTGGATAATTCGGTGGAAAGAATAAGGGACTCCTTTGGAGAGAAGATTCACCTTATCCATTCTGAAACAAATCTTGGTTTTGCCGCGGGAAACAATTTGGCTGTTACCCATGCCAAAGGAGAGTACATCCTTCTGCTTAATCCAGATACAGTTATTTTGGATCATGCAGTTGATAAATTACTTCATTTTGCCAGGCAATATCCCGATGCAGGAATATGGGGCGGGAAAACGGTTTTTTCTGATGGGAGCTTGAACCCCTATTCGTGCTGGCAGCGGCAAACTCTATGGAGTTTGTTTAGCCAGGTGGCTGGGTTAACGTCACTTTTCAGAAAATCGAGCCTTTTTAATCCGGAAGGTCTTGGAGGGTGGAATCGGGAGGGCATTCGTGACGTGGATATTGTGTCCGGTTGTTTTCTGCTTATAACACAAAAGTTATGGAACGATCTGCAAGGTTTCGATCCGGATTTTTTCATGTATGGAGAAGAGGCCGATCTCTGTTTAAGGGCAAAGAAAAAAGGGGCGCAGCCGATGGTGAGCTCACAAGCCACAATTGTACACTATGGTGGAGTGTCTGAGAAAAATCCCAGTGATAAGCTGGTTAAGCTTATCAAGGCTAAAATATTGCTCATTCATCGCCACTTTAGACCGAACACCATTCAAATTGGTATTGTCCTGTTTGCCTGTTGGCCATTATCGCGTTATGTTGCCCATGGGTTCCTTGCGATGGTTGGTAGAAAGTCTTCAAGCGAGCCTTTCAGAGTGTGGAGGGAAGTGTGGAAGCGGCGGAAAGAATGGTTGTATTGTTAATAATTATCACTGTCTTGACTAATACCTGAAGATTATAATGATACCTGTGAAACAAAAACGTGTTTTAGCTATAGCCTCCTCCGGAGGACACTGGGTTGAACTGAGACGATTGCGCCCTGCCTGGAAAGATTGTCAATTGATTTATGTTTCCACATCTAAAAGTCGCGAACAGGAGTTAATTAAGGAAGCAGAGGAGGACGGGACTCCTCTACCGGTCTTCTATGATGTGGTGGAGGCTTCACGTTGGGAGAAATTAAAGCTTATACGGCAACTCCTTCAGCTTCTCATAATACTGTTGAAAACTCGTCCTGATGTCATTGTTTCAACAGGTGCTGCTTGTGGTTACTTCGCATTGAAAATTGGAAAGACACTTGGTGCCAGAACCGTATGGGTTGATAGCATTGCCAATGCCGAGGAGCTTTCTTTATCTGGTGAAAAAGTAGCAGGTTGTGCTGACCTCTGGCTTACCCAGTGGGAACATCTCGCTGAGAGTAACAGGAAGGGGACACTACGATATGAGGGGACTGTTGTATGATGTTTCTAACTGTTGGTAACGAACTTCCCTTTGATCGTCTTGTGAAGACGGTTGATCAGTGGTGTGGAGCGAGTAAACAACATACGGTATTTGGGCAGATAGGATCCGTCGGGGAAGAAGGATATAAGCCGGTTCATTTTGAGTGGGAGGAGTTTTTGTCTCCACAGGCGTACCAGGACAAGTGTGCTGAGGCTGAATTGATCATTGCTCATGCTGGCATGGGGTCTATCATAACTGCTTTGGAGGTATCTAAACCTGTTTTGATTATGGCTCGCCTCGCCGCTCTTGAAGAGCACAGGAACGATCACCAAGTGGCCACTGCAGATAGATTTTCCCAACGTAAAGGTGTCTTTGTCGCTGAAGATGAGCACATTTTGATTGAAATGCTCGATGAAAAAAGCTGCAGGAGTGGGAATATGGCGCTAGAGCAAATTGAACCATACGCCGAAGAGCGCCTTATACGAACGATAAGAAATTTTATTTTAAGCTGAATTATTTTCGAGTGCCACCTGTGAAGTGTTAAAAAAAATGTATATACCAAATCTGTGGAATTAGATTTGGTGTTATTAGTATTTGTCCATAGATAGCCTTTTTCTAAGAACTCTTCATTGTTGTTAAGAAAATCTGAAAACATCAACAATATGTGCTCAGAAAGCATTTCATGCCGGAAACTCGCGGTAAGCTTTTCTTCGTGCTTTGGTGTAGAGAAATTATTCGCATTGATGAATAGACACTTGCAGCCCTTTGTAACACATATTCATCGCCTGAATTGATCACCATTTATACTATACCGACGAATTATTTTCTGTAAAGCAGCCCGGGTCAGATTGGATAGACGTGCTGCTTGAGATATATTTCCATTACACTGCTCAAGCAAATGATGGATGTACTGTCGGGTAAAAGAATCCAGACAGGATTCTTTCGCCTCTTTATAAGGAATGATACTCTCTCCATATCCCTGATTCACGGGAACACTCGAAGACGATAACGAGGATCTGAGTTGCAGATGTTTCTCATCAATGACAGGGCCCGGACAGAAAAGAACGGCCCGACGGATCACATTCTGTAATTCCCTGATGTTTCCCGGCCAGTTATGTTGCAGTAGGGGGTCCAGTGCAGTTTCTGAAAGCACTTTTTCCCCATTGTTAAGTTCGGAAAGTGCTGTTTTTAAAAAGAAATTAGCCAACAGAGGGATGTCCTCCCGTATCTCGACAAGAGATGGCATACGCAAAGTGAGAACCTCGAGACGGTAATATAAATCTTCCCGAAAAATACCTTCTGCTATTTTCTGCTCAAGATCGGCATTGGTTGAAGCAATAATGCGAACATTTATTTTTATGGAAGCAGTAGTTCCCAGCGGTTTTATTTCCTGCTCTTGAAGAACTCGCAGCAATTTAGTCTGGAGACCGACAGGAATATCTCCAATCTCATCTAGACAAATAGTCCCGCCATTGGCCTGAGAAAACAATCCTGCATGATCTTTATCTGCACCGGTGAATGCTCCTTTTGTGTAACCAAAAAGCTCGGACTCAAGCAGATTCTCCGGTATTGCAGGACAGTTTACCATAATAAAAGGTTTTGCCGACCGTGGGCTGAGACTATGTATAGCCCTAGCACAAAGCTCTTTACCTGTTCCAGATGCTCCCCGGATAAGAATAGTATACTCGCTTTCAGCTGAAATTTTTATGGATTCGTAAAGATGGTGCATTGCAGGACTTTGACCAATAAATTCAGGAATCATCCTTGCAGAGTCAACTCTGCTGCGCAACTCTTTGTTTTCAAGCAGGAGCCTGCTCCGTTCCAGTCCCTTGCGGAGGATTCTGGTCAGGTTGTCAAGATCCAAGGGCTTGGTCACAAAATCCCAGGCTCCACGACGAATGGCATCCACAGCCAGTTCGATTGTGCCGTAGCCAGTCATCAGAATTACTGTCTGCTCGGGATCATCAGTGCAGATATGGCTAAGGGTTTCAAGACCATCCATATCACCCATCATGATGTCCATCAGAATTAGGGATACATCTTGTTTCTGCAGAACTTTTAGTGCTTCCTCACCACTTGTTGCGCTGAGAATTTCCACTTCTGGTAGTCGTTTGGTAAAGGCTCGTCTTAAACCGCTGAGCAGGTCAGGTTCATCATCAACAAGCAAAATTCTATCAATAAAAGGAAATGGCTTATTCATCGGTGACGCTCTCCAGTAACATAGGTAAAATAACTGTAAAGCATGATCCATGCCCGGGGTTTGACTGCACCCGTATCTCACCACCATGTTCTCGTATTATGCCATAACTGACGGATAGGCCAAGTCCTGTTCCCTGGCCGGAAGACTTGGTGCTGAAAAAGGGGTTGAAAATCTTCTCCATAATTTTCTTTTTAATTCCTACGCCATCGTCTTCTATATCTATAAAGATTTCTCCATCCTCAGATCGGGTACTGATTGAGATTTTCCCGCCGCTGCCAATTGCATGTATACCGTTCATTATCAGATTCACCAGTACCTGTTGAATACGCCTGTTGTCTATTAAGCAATGAGGTAATTTATCATCCAGGTTCAGCTGAAGGTTGATCTGGTTTTTCTTGAATTGCTGGCTGATCATCGAAATGACGCTTTTAATGGAAACATTGACAGATTCCGGTTGTGGTTTCAGTCCATGCTCTCCACTGTGTGAGAAGTCGAGTAGATCAGCTACAATTCGCTTACAGTTTTCTGCATGTCGTTCAATTATACAGATATCACTATATATCTCTTTATTATCCTTATTCTCTTCTTTTATTATATCTGTATGGCAGAGAATTACCCCGAGAGGGTTGTTAATCTCATGTGCTACACCCGCGGCTAGTTGGCCAACGGCCACAAGCTTTTCCGTCTGCTGAATTCTCTGTTCTGTTTCCTTTATAACACTGACATCTTTTGCAAGACAGACAATGGCCTGGACCGAATCGTCCTTGTCTAAAATCGGGTAAAAAGAAATCACAAATGTTGAACCATCGTCCAGTTGAACCTCTTTTGCATGCTGCTCTTCTTTCACCAAATTCAAGCTTTGAAATTGCCCACTGAAAAGACACTGTTGATTTAGGGAAATGGTTTCAATGTTCTTTCCTAAGACATCGGCAGCTTTCAAATTATTTCGCAGCAAAAAACTCTGATTAGCCATTTGCAGACTTCCATCAGGTGCCAGGAGAATTAATGGATCACTTATACCTTCAAACACAGACTGAAGCAGTGCTGTACTCTGTCGCAGGCTCTGCATATTCTGCATACTTTCAATGGTCAGGCCGATTTGTTGCCCAATGGAAAGAAGAAGTTCCTGCAGTGCATCATCTAGCATCTCACACCTGAGCTCGGTGATGTGCATAATTCCAAGGAGGCGATTTCGACAACTGAGTGGAATACTTACATTAAGCATATCATATTGTTCTGCAGGTACAGTCCTGATCTTATCGAGCTCAATGCTATCCTGGTGTGGTTCAAGCATTGGTGCCTTATCAGTCGTTTGTAAGGTGTATTTGTTTGTCTTAGTGTCATATAGGTAAATCCCAGCACCTTTACCAGGAATAACCTGCAGGGCCTCTTGCAGAACCCGCTGTAGTGTTGTTTGTAACTCGTCCGTACTGGTTATGAGACTGGTCAGGGTGTTGTGCAGGGATAACTCCTGATTTCTTTTTTTTACCTGTTTCCTTGCTCGATTTTCAGACAGTTTCAGGGCTTCCGTTCGCTCTGAAACAATGATTTCAAGGTTATCCATATGTTTAACTAGGCTGGACCGGCTTTCCTGCAAATCTCTTACCAGAGTTCTGGCACTACGAAACAGTTCTTCAAGTTCTTCTTTATGCCCCTTGATCCTGTGTGGTAACTCCTGATTTTTATTGTCTCCCAGGGTTGTGCGAAAAAGAGTCAGCAGATCCTGAAGGTTTGTTATGATAAGCTGATGGAAAAGGACCCAAATGGTGAAATAGAGTAGTAATGCAAGAATCAAAACTGCCCCGAACATCCGAAAAGCTCCCCTCCATATTTCGGCAAGACTCTCTTCCAGGGGGATGGAAATGGAAAGAATACCACCTGTTTCGTTGTCATTGCGGTGAAATCCTCTTGATTCTCCGTAAGACATTTTAATGGCTGAGGGTGCATTTTCAGGTTCACCGTGGCAGTGCATGCAGGAAGTATTGAAAACAACGGGGCGATATAATGTAAAGTATCGTTTTGACTCCAGCCGTCTAACCGTATGCCACTCAGGTTTTGCAGGGTGGGTACGAAAATACTCTATCATTCTAATTTCTTCTTCGTTTGCCTCATAGTCAGGATTCCTTGCATTTATTGCTGCGCGCCGATATTTGAAATCGGGTAGGGCATCTTTAAAACGGTCCATAATGACTCTGGTAATATATGAAGTTGACATAGCCTCAATGATAAACTGGTCTTCGCCCAGTTCTTCGTACATACGTGGCCGTAATACCTCACGGATATAGCTGCGGGTAGACTCGAGAGACATCATAACCAACTCGGTCTGTCTGAAGGTTTCTTCTTCGAGCAGGTTCTTCTGGAAATGATAAATAAATGTTGTCGTAAAAAGGCAAAAGCAAAAGAGTATAATTCCCAAGCCGACTTGAAATCGTAACTTGAGGTTATGCTGATCCTTATCTGCCAGATCTCGAATAATGTCTCTCATTCCAAAACTCCAGGTTGTAAATAATAAAGAGCAAGTGGTGCTTCCGTAAGTATACACTATCCAGTATTCATTTGTATACTCTAGTATGCACCCTCTGGCTCTTCCGGGCAGGCTACCTGAACATTAGTGGCCTGATGGGACCGTGATATTAGCTAGTTGGTGATTTTGTCATCTTTTGAATAAATCAGGAACGTCATTTGCAGCTGACGTAAGCCGAGGCCACTTAACCTTGATATGCTTGTGAATAGTAGAAATTTAGATGGTCAGGTAAAAACCCTCAGATGCGAGGCGCATACTTTGTTTGTTTAATTTTGTGGTACCACGGTGCGTCGTATTTAAACAAATAAATGCTGGAATGTCACAGTAAGGAATTTTAAAGACATCATCAACATCATACGTTGAGGAGAAATCACCATGCAACGAACATTTATTGTACCTACTCTGGTTCTATTCGGAATAATAGGGCTCTGTTTTCTGATGGCAACCACGAAGCTGTTTGATCCGCTGATTGTCTTCATCCATACTGGAGTTATTAGCCCTACACAGGCGGTACTTTGCCTCATCTTTACGGTAGGAGGTTTTGCTGGCTATTTTTACCTGTTAAATCTTATTTGCAGTTATTTCGTCCCTCGCATTAAAGCAGAGGACAGAACCAAAAGAAATATTAAAGGAGGATTAACACAGCAATGATTAGGAAGAGGAAGATAGATATTATTACAAACGATGAAGGAGGAATTAGATGTCTAAAGTAAAAGAGCAGATGCCCACTCTGATAATGGGTGCGGGATTACTGGTTTATGGGCTTATTGCACAATCTGGTGCATTGTTACCTATTGCACAATACCTGCATACCCATAAGACTTTGGATTTACAGGTTACCATGTGCCTGATAGTTGGTTGTATTGCACTTGCTGGAGCTCTTGTTAATTCTGTTAGAAAACCAGGGCATTCCAATCTAGATACATTTATCCTGCAGCCCCTTGGCGGGATTGTATTAATTCTAGTGATGGCAATGCTTATTCGTTGGTATGCAGAACCGTTGATGAAGATTATAAGTCAATCTTTGCAGCCAATTCTTGGCTTTAAAATCTATAAGGTTTTAAATCTCAACTATGTTGTCCTTGGAATTCTGGCAGGAGTTGTGTTGACAAATACTTGGGGAATTCCTAAATTTGCAGCTCCTGGAGTGAAATGTGCCCGCTTTGTTTTAAAGATGGGTGTCATTATGCTTGGTGCTCGCTATTCATTTGCCGAGCTTGCAAAACTCGGTGTATACTCTGTCTTTCTCGTTGGATTCTTCGTACTCGGTACGGTTTTTCTGGTTTTGTGGTTGGGAAATATTTTCAAACAGCCTAAATCCATGACCGGCGTTCTTTCAGCAGGAATGGGTGTTTGTGGTGTTTCGGCCACTGTTGCTGTAGCACCTGTTGTAAAGGCAAAATCTTCTGAGATGGCTTATACTATAGGAACAATTCTTTCTTTTGGTATTGTCTGCATGTTCATCTTCCCTACAATAGGAAAGCTTGCCGGCATGAGTCCCGTACAGTTTGGAGCATGGGCGGGTACTGGGATTTTAAACTCTGCCCAGGTTGCAGCGGCAGCACTGGCTTTTAATGCTGTAGATATTGAAACCCTGAAGGTTGCTGAAATATTCAATATTACCAGGGTTCTCTTTCTGCCCATTATCGTCCTTGTCCTGGCCACTTGGTTTGGGAAGGAATCCGGACATAAGTTAAGCTTCAAAACTGTTGTTATTGATAAGTTTCCGGTTTTCATAATTGGTTTTCTTATTCTCTTTTTCTTGTCCTCAATTGGAATGTTCTCTCCCCCAAGTCATTATAAAGGAAAGTATATAGATGTTTCTTATAATGACCGTACTCAAGTTACTCATGAAGAGTGGGAAACATTAAACAATGCCATTGCAGCTGGCGAGTTTTCCGGACTGACTCCAAAGCAACTTGAAGCAGTAACTGACCTTGTTAAACAGCGCCAGGTAGCAGGAAACTTTGAAGATCGTGGTAATAAAAAGGAGTTTGACCATGTTGGTCGGGCTCGAATGACGCAGCTCGAAGGTATTCTTGCAGCTGCTAAAGCGAAGCAGATTCAATTATCTGCCGATGTTAAAAGTGCAATCAAACATGCCGTTAAACAGGTACATAAAAAGTCAAAAACAGTTGTTACTCTCACTGACTTTATGATCTGGTTTTTTGCCTTTGGGTTAATCGGTCTTGGTATGCAGATCACCAAAAAATCAATTACTCAGGCAGGCGGGTGGCCTATTGTTATGGGTGTAATTGCCGGAATTACCAAAGCAACACTTTCATTCTTCGTTGTTCTCTGGCTAATCAAGGATGTTGTTTTAAATTAACCTCCAACAAAGGAGTCAATTATGACTGAAGAAGATAAAAAAGTTACCATTGAAACCGGTGAGGCTGGTAAAGGAACAACTAAACTTCCGAAAGATGCCAATACCGAGGAGTTGGAAGAGCGTGCTCTTTCTGTTTTTTCCAGTGATCGTAATGAGGATATAACGGCTCTTATCTTTTGCCTTATAACAACGTTTCTAGTTGTACTCTTTACCAAGTGGCTGGTATAATAATCTCAGAGTATAAAGGGTAATAGTATTGGAGCGCCATGACCAGCGAGATTGGCTGGTCATGGCTTTTTTGTCTTTGTTTGCAATAACGGCGTAGTAAGAAATCTTCTCCAGGTAGATTTTCTTTACGTTCGTAAATACTTATTAGATCAATATGTTTAGCAATATCCTGCTCTGTACGCATGGTACTGATGGGGCACAAAAAGCAGAATCATTGGTTTTTAGAAAACAGGAATCGGTACCCGACATGGTGGTCACTGTACTCACTGTACTGGATGAAGACTGGCGCCAGATGACGGGTGATGACTGGCTGAATTCGAGCAAAACACACACTGTTTTTCTTGATCACGTTGAAGAGCAGATGAATGAGGAGATAGCGGAAGAATGGCAACGTATAAAGAAACATTATCCACTTGCAACCCAGGCCAAATTTGTCCAGAGAACAGGGAATATCTCAGAAATAATTACGAAAACCGCTAGGGAACTGCACTGTGACCTTATCGTTATCGGTCCCTGGACCAGAAGAAAAAAATTCTCCATACATAGCACCGGAATGGGGCTGCGGTCCACAATGAAAAACAAGGAGTTACATCCACTGTTACCATGTCCTCTTCTTATAGCTCCATAGATACCATTCCTCTAAATGTCACAGAGGAAATAGATTTGGGGCTGCATCAATTCCCCCTTGCTTTTGACTTGCAATCTCTTTTTCCAGGAGATCGCTTGCTTCGTCTGCACCCGAACTGGTTTGTTTCTGGTTTTGAACAGGATCAATCATCCTTCACTGTCACCATTAAAGATTACGTTACTGATGATGAATTTCTGCTATCAGGAAGTTTTCTTTTTAATGCCAATAAAACTGAATTGCTGCACATCCAGCTAATTGATCCTATAGATACGAAAATCTCTTTTTTAACTCGTGATGGTAAGTTGCTGGTTCAGATTTACACACATGAGAAAATTAATGCTGATGATCCTCTCCTGCTGTGGATACGAGCAATAAAAGAATATATTCGCATCTACCTCAAAAAAACGCCAGGGACTCTTTTCTTCCGTTTCTTGATGAATAAAGTTTTGTTGAAAATGGATCCTTCTCAGCGAAAGATCAGCCTGATGATAGCAAAAATTACTGCTGTGGAAATACTTGTTATTCTCCTTATTGTAATTGCGTACGTCATCTTTGTTCTTTGATGACAAGAAAGATGTGAACCGGAGCGTCCAGAGAGATACCGAATCCTGTACCTGAACAACCCTGCTAGTGCTAAATCATCGTAAAAGTGTGTGGTTATTCAGCATTGATGTGACACTGGGACAAGAAGTGTTTCCAAGAGGGACTCCTGGGAAATATTTTTCAAATAGCTGTGAAACCTGTCTGTTAATGGAGGGGTAGAATATGGCTTTTCCAGAAGTCGGTGATACTCTCGATATCTTCACTATTATTTCGAAGCTCCATGACGGTGCGCTGACCACTATTTTTTTAGCTGAAGATCAACTTACACGTGAAGAAGTTGTTTTGAAGATCCCCTGTGGCGATATCCTGAATAAACCTATCATTCTCTACCACTATCAGAACGAAGAGAGAATAAGCAGACGGATCGAGCATCCAGGGATTGTACGTTTTATACACCGTCATAGAAGCAGACAATACCTTATAATGGAGAAACTTTCCGGGAAGGATCTGCGTGCAGAAGTTGGCACAAACCACATCCTCGAACTTCACGATGCCCTTGTTCTTATGAAGCAACTTTGTGAAATAGTAGGGTATCTCCACAAGCAGTCAATTGTCCATCTAGATTTGAAGCCCGAAAATATACTCCGGCTGAACAACTCAACAATTAAACTGATTGATTTCGGTCTGGCCAGTTGTGCATCTCTTCCTGATCTCCTCACACTTGACTTCCAGAATCCTCAGGGAACGCCTTGGTATATTGCCCCGGAACAGCTACTTGGGGAGAGGGCTGATCCGCGATGTGATATCTATTCAATGGGGATGATATTATATGAAATGTTCACGGGAAAATTACCATGGCCGCGCTCCAGTAAGCTCAACACTGCCCGTCGCCGTTTGCGCCATGACCCGATTCCACCGCGTTACTACCAACCGGATATACCGCCACAAATTCAGTCAATCATACTCCGTGCCCTTTGTCGTCATCCATCGGATCGTTACAGTTCAGTCCCTGATTTACAGTATGATCTAAATTACTGGCGTCAACTGCCTGTAACACCACAGGGTACAAACAGCAGGAAGCCTTCTATCTGGAAACGAATTTTTCCCGGAAAACCTGTACAGCTCAATAGCTCACGGTACCAAAAAACAAAACTCTTAAAACGCAAACCACAAATTGTTGGTGCTTTGATTGATTCCTCGACTAGTCACGATATGTTAATGGAAGTTCGTAAGCAGGCACTCATCCACTCTGCTGAGATCACCTTGGTTCACGTTATTCAGGAAGAGAGTGACCCACACACAACACATTACGGGATTACTGTTGAGGGTGAAGAGTTGATGGCAGAATTTGAGAGAAGTGTCCAAAATCTCCGTAGATTCAGTATTGATCCAAGTATCCGTATTATTCGCGGAGATCTTATTGATGTCCTGGAGGGACTATGCAGGACTTTGGAGGCAGACCTGTTGGTTCTGGGAACATCTCGCAAAGAAAAGAGTCTCCTCCGCGGTGCATCTGTACGGCGCCGTTTGGAAAGAAGGAAAAATTTTCTATCCAAGGTTACTGTTGCTGAACAGGAGCTATTTTCTCCGGTGACAGACTTAAGAAACCTGCAACCAGAGAGTCTCACCGAGCAGCAGGTACTGTCATGTGATATTTTTCTGGTGGATCTCTGGTTCGAACAGCTCCATCTGCATACCGAATTTATCTATAAACTCCTTCTCCAGCAGGAACAGAAAAACGACTCATATGTGGACAATTGCCGACTTGGCCAGTTTCTAGAGTCCCTTGAAAAATCGGAGTGCTGGAATCATATTTGGTCCATACTGGATTTGATTCATCGGCAATTTCATAGTATCACCACGAAAATGTCAAAGGTTTCACCTTCTGATCACACAGCTCTTCAGAATATCTATACTCTTGAGTCACTGCCACTGGCATGTACATTTAAAAAATCATTGGGACAGGTCTCCAGGATCCTGCGAGCCAGACTTGAAGAGAAACCTCCTCCGGTACCTTTTCTCGTTGATACCTCCTGCCCGGTTACCATGCCGTATCTTGCCTGTTACGGCCCGCTGTTGCGCGCCCTGACTCTTGACCGGGATCTTTGTGTTCTGATAGAAAAGAACTGTACCCGGCTTTCCAACTCTGGATTGAGTGGAGTCCACTAGATGCGTTTAATGATCTTTTCTGATATTCATGGCAACCTCGAAGCTCTGCAAAGTGTATTTTCTGATGCCGATAAACGAAACATACACAGGAGTATTTGTCTGGGTGATCTTGTAGGATACGGGCCCTATCCAAACGAGTGCATAGAACTGGTTAAAAAGAGAAAAAACTGTCGATGTCTTGCAGGAAATCACGATGTGGCAGCACTTTGGGAAACCTCTCCCTATGGAATGTCAAAGTCTGCACAGGATGCAATCCTCTGGACTATGGAACAGCTAAGTGATACGAACAAAAAGTATTTACAAAGTCTGCCCGACCGGATTGATCTTTTTAATATGACATTTGTTCATGCCAACCCATATAACCCCAGAGGGTGGCGCTATATAACGGATCGCAAATATGCGCTGCGAAGTTTCTCTGCTACCAGTTGTCAGTATCTTTTTATTGGACACAGTCACAAACCGCTGGTGATTACCAGGAAACGTTTTTTCTCGATCGACTTTCAAAAAGTATCAGGGCCACAAAAGATAACCATAAAAGACCAGAGACGGTATATTATTAACTGTGGGAGTGTGGGGCAACCAAGAGACAATAATCCAGATGCCTGTTATCTGGTTTTTGATATCCTCAGCAACAGATTAGAGTATTACAGGGTACCGTATGACTCCAAAAAAACAGCCCAGGCAATTCGTTTATTCAAGTTACCGCCAGCCACAGGAAGACGTTTGTTGAAAGGAACGTGACTGGTCAGGAGTATTTCCCATGAAAATAAAGCGATATTGCCACGGAGCCACCCCCAACCTCAAACAACGATTTCTTTTCTGGTCAGCGTTTTTGTTAATCGGAAGCGGTTTCATTATATCTATACTTTCTTTCTGGAACACCCGGCGACTTCTCATGGCTGATGCAATGACAAAGTCTGAAGTAATTCTTCGTGAAGTTGAAGCAATCCGTTCCTATGTGAAGGAGGAATTACGACCTAAAATGTACGAATTGCAGGGCGGAGACACATTTGTTATCGAAGCTATGTCTACCACATATATCAGTACTCGTATCATGAAACGGTTTGCTGAATCCATGCCCAATTACACATACAGAAGGGCCTCACTCAACCCACATAATCCAGACAATATGGCAGATCCTTTTGAAGAGGAAATGCTGGATTGGTTTGAAAAAGATCCCAACCGTCTATTTTGGCAGGGAGTAATTAAAAAGAATGGTGACTCTTTTTTTATTTCTATCATCCCTGATTATTTTGAAGCATCCTGCATTCGGTGTCATGGTAAGGCAGAAGATGCCCCTAAAGAATTAACAGATCGATACGGAATAAATGGTGGATTCCGTTTTAAAGCAGGTGATCTCGCAGGTATTAACTCTGTGGCAATTCCAGTCTCCGATTCCCTTCGTGAAGCCTGGCAGGGTAGCTTCGTTCTTTTTGCCGTTACTTTGGGGGGTACTCTTCTTCTGTTATGGCTTCTAATGCTTCTCTTTCAACGTCTGGTAATAGAACGCCTTGGTGTCATGCTCTCGCTTGTGGCCCAAAAAGGTAACGAAAGCAAAACTATTACCGGTGATGAGCTTGATGTGTTACAAGCCTCTCTCGGTTCTTTGCGAAATTATGTTCGTTCTGCTCGGAAAGGTTCTTCACTTGAACCTAATTTTATTGGTAACTACATTGTAAATAAACCGATTGCTGCTGGTGCCATGTCGTGGTTGTATAAGGGGCATACAACTGACACAGGCGAAATGGTATCTCTTAAAATCGGTTTTGATGAAACCATGCAGAACCCATTATATCGATCTTGCTTTGAATCAGAGCTGCACTTTTTCAAGACATTATCACACCCTTGTCTACCCAAGGTGAAAGAACGTGTGGATGATGTTCTGGTCCTTGAAGAGGTTTGTGGGAGAAACCTTTTTCATTATCTTGGAAATGGAGGGCTGGAGAATAGGTTCCTTCTTCCTGTTTTTGCGCAGCTATGTGATATGATCGCATCTTTTCATGCCGTCGGAATGGTCCACCATGATCTTCGTCCACAAGTACTAATATTGGATACCAGGCAACAGCTGAGCCTTATCGATATGGGACTTGCCTCAAGCGATCAACATCAGGACCCGATTACGGCTGCTGGACTAGGTCCTCAGGGTGATTTGCTGTATCTTGCACCGGAACAGATTCAAGGAAAACGTGGCGATTCACGCAGTGACGTTTATGGAATAGGTCTGTTGCTGTATCTTGCTGTGACTGGTCACTTTCCCTTCTCAGATACAAGGAAATCTCCCAGAAACTGGCTGCGGCACAAGCGACAGATTGAAAGCCCTAGAACATATCGTCCTGAATTGCCGGAAGCTCTGGAACAGATTATGCTTCAAGCATTATCCTATGATATCGATACTCGTTACCAGTGGGTAGAAGATATGTGGGATGAACTGGCAGCACTGAACAAGCGAGCGCCTGAGTTTTTTTCTATGTCATGAGCAGTGTCAGTGGTATAGGTCGATTGTATAGGAATTAAGCTTTATTGTAACTGTATGACTATACCTGCTTGCGACTCTCTGTGCCGGGTTGATTTATTTTGTTTCCGCTCAATACACGTTGCAGTTGCTCTTTTCTTAGGAATGCCACAACACTGTCAGGAAGTATGGTTTTATCACGTCTGACTGCTGCCAACAGATAGCCACTGAACCGTAGAATACTCCCCAGAATGTACGGTTTTTCCAGAATGGCTCGGCGTAAAACCTTGAGAAGAAAGAACAGGGGGTGGACGGCCATATTGTATTCACAGATTCCTTGTCTGAACCGTGCTGATAGAATATTACTCACAGCGCCAGTACCGGTAGGACGAAGATGTACTGCCTCAATATCTGGAAATGACCACGCTTTCCATTTGTGTATCCGTGCCATGACACAGGAAATAGTATCTTCGCCGCCCCATTTCAGAGGAATAAACCCTCCTATTTCTTCAAAAACCTTTTTGCGAAAGACCTGAATGGCTTTTGGGGTCGACCTGCGATCGTGTAAAACAGTGCATAACTTTCCCTTTATTAGATTGACATAAATTCCAGAGGCTACTCCTAGGTTGGGATCTTGAATAAATTTTCCCAGTATCCATTCGTAGTAATTTGCAGGGAGTACGATATCTGCATCCAGCACTGCAAGAAAATCATATGTCATTTCTTTTGATTTTTCATAAGCCTCCATGATAGCAAAGACGTTGCTGGCAAAGTATTCCTGTCGAGCCACTTTCTCTCTGAAACAGTAGTGAATAAACGTATGTTGCTCTGAATAGCTTTTTATAATATTAGCAGTGTTATCAGTGGAGCCATCGTCAACGATTAGCCATTGCAGGGGCTGAACAGTTTGTTGCAATACACTCTGTATTGTTTTTTCGATATACTGTTCTTCATTATATGCCGGGGTAATTATTACATACCTGGGGGGGGCAATTTTTGATGCTGATGCTACCTGGTTTGTTTTTTCAGGTTGTTTATGGTTCATTGTATCAACGGGGCAGGTGGGTGGGTTGCGCCTGTGGAGAGGTTCAGAAAGGAGGAGAGTTTGTTTCCAGACGCCACCAGGGTTACCATCGTAATAGTTCTTTTTGTACGGCAAGGGTCAGATATACACGGTGTTCGTCAAAACTGTCATTAATCAGATCTGAGTTCTGGTTTCTATAGTTGTAGCTCAGAGATGTGGTCCAGAATTGTTGGAATGTATATTTCAGTGTTCCACCGGCCTGGTAGATGTTCCTGTTGAAAACACTCTCTTCCCGAAAAGCTTCGCGATCTGTATTTTCAAAATCGGTGCCGTTTTCGACAGAGGAAATCACCCCATATAGTACGTTTTCCTGAGTTTCCTCGCGATAGGAAATAAAGATTTGGGTGGTGAGGTTGTCAAGTAACGCGTGGGAAAAGGACAGTTTCGCATTCCAAAATCCAGTCAACCCCTGGTTGCGTCCCAATGTAGTATTGTCGTAGGAGAAGTTCTCCTGGTCGTATCCCTTGTCGATATAGGTTGATATCTTCGAATGTCTATCTACGTCATACTGGATATTTAGATGGGCGTTGTAGTTCCAGTTGGGATCAAAGGTATCAGTATTTTCATAAGAAGGCCCGCCGCCAAAAGACAGGGATAGCCTGGGAGAATATTGGTACTCTGCCCCAATGGTAAGGTTGTGCAGATATGTGTTGTTGCGCAAAATGGCGTCATAGTCTGTTCTTGAAAATTCATAACGTAACTGGACAGATTTCCGCTTGGAAAAGAGATGCTTTAGTTCGACATCAGCTCGATATTCACTGAGGTTATTTGACAGATTCGTTGTGTCAGTGTCATCTGTTATTCCGGGGGAGATGCTCTCAAATCCTTCTATAACACTGTCTACTAATGGTTGGGATGGAGGATCAAAGAGCCCCCTAGTATAACTTGTGGCCAGTGTGATATTCCAGAATGGATTAATATGATGGATGAGTGACAGATCCGCTATGTGCCTGTCATAGTCTTCGTATCCGCCAATACCTGTGTAGTCGTTTCTCAGAATACGATTGTAATAACCGGCTTCCACAGTGTTTGTTCTACCATAGGCATAGCTTGTACCCAGGCTGAAGTCATTTGTCCAGTAGCGTTTCCGATCTTTCCTGTAGCTTGCGTTATTGTCGTCCGATGCGATCAGGCTGGGATCATCCGAGTAAATGAATTTTTCACTGAGATTGAGTTGGAGTCTCTGGGTAAAATGACGATTTGCTGTGAGAAAAAAATCATGTTCCCAGTTATTATTATTGAGTTTTACATCGTGGGTATAGCTGGGGTTATATCTGGCTGTGATCTGGTCTTTGCGACTTTTTGAGTTGAATATGATTATGGGGCCAATGCTCAGCTTCTGCTTACTGCTGTTTCTTGAGGATGAGAGCTCATTATCGATATCAATGTATTTTGTTTCAGAGAAATCGATACCAGTGACAAGTCCACCACTAAGACTGTTTTGTCTTGCCTGCAGGGGCGAATCCAGAAAGAGTATTGAGAGAAGTATCAGGAACCCATATGGTGTTTTAATCATCGCAGCTCCTGCGGCCAGAAAGTTTTTATGCCATATGGGTTATATACCATTCCGCGGCCATGTCGAGTCCCTGTTCAATGGAAAAATTCGGAGTATATCCCAGTAACTTGTTTGCCTTTGAGATATCAGCCAGGGAGTGTCGTACATCACCAGCACGAAAATCACGGTAGATCAGATTTGATTTACCCTGTTTTGCACCACTGCGTTCGACACGTTCGCTGATCAGTTCGTGAAGACGGTTAAGGGTGGTACGTTCTCCGAAAGCTACATTATAGACTTGGTTAGTTGCTTCTCCTTCTTGGGTTGTTGCTGCAAGAAGGTTAGCCTGAACACAGTTATCAATGAAACAGAAGTCCCTGCTGGTCTCTCCATCACCGTTAATAAAAGTATCCTCACCGCGCAGCATACCGGAGAACCATAAAGGAATAACAGCAGCATAGGCACCGTTGGGATCTTGACGCTTCCCGAAAATATTGAAGTAGCGAAGACCAATTGTGTTAAAATTATAGGTTTTTGCAAAAACATCCGCATAGAGTTCATTGACCAGTTTGGTCACTGCATAGGGTGATAACGGGTTGCCTATGTTGGGCTCCTGTTTAGGGAGATCGGGGTGGTCACCATATGTAGAGCTTGATGCTGCATAGACGAAACGCTTTACCCCAGCGTCACGGGCAGCAATCAAGATGTTGAGAAATCCGGTGATGTTGTTGGCATTTGTCAGTGCAGGGTCTTCGATGGAGCGGGGCACTGATCCAAGTGCTGCTTGATGCAAAACATATTGAACATCCTTGCAGACATGGTGGCAATCTTCGATGTTACAGATATCACCTTTAACAAATGAGAAATTCTGCCACTGTTCTGTAGTTACCAGTCCTTTGACTTCGTCAAGGTTGTACTGATATCCTGTGGAAAAATTGTCGAGTCCGACTACTTTCTGATTGAGTTTAAGGAGTATTTCCAGGAGATTTGAACCGATAAACCCAGCGATTCCGGTTACAAGCCATGTCGACTGGTTATTTTGGAGTTCTTTTGTGAGGGTGTTATATTGAGTCATTTGAGTTATACTTGTTGGGAGAGGACACAAGCTAGAGTCTCCAGAAATTAACATTCTTGTCTGTAATGGAGTCAACGCCAAGCATAGACTTAACATCAATCAGACAACCATTTTTCTTCAATGTACTGGTGAAATATTCAAGGGGTTGCCTTGTGAATTCCTTATGAGGTACGGCTATTATCAGGGCGGCAAGATCCTTGAATTCTTCTGCTGGAGTAAGGGCTATTCCCACATAGTTCATCGCATCCTCTGCCTGCACAGCGGGATCGTGTACCAAGGGCTCAATACCATAATCCTGCAGCTCTTCTATAATATCAATGACTCTTGAGTTTCTGAGATCCGGACAGTCTTCTTTGAACGTGAGGCCAAAGATACCAACTTTGGAGTTTTTTGTATCCAGCTTGGCCTTGAGCATCATTTTTATAGTTTTCTCAGCAATGAACTTCCCCATATTGTCATTGATACGTCGACCAGCGAGAATTACCTGCGGATTGTAGCCGGTGGATTCCGCTTTGTGAGTAAGGTAATAGGGGTCGACACCAATGCAATGCCCCCCAACCAGACCTGGCCGGAAAGGGAGAAAATTCCATTTGGATCCGGCGGCTTCAAGTACGTTCAAGGTGTCAATCCCCAGCCGGTCGAAGATAATGGCCAGTTCATTGATGAGTGCAATGTTGAGGTCACGTTGCGTATTTTCTATAACTTTAGCTGCTTCCGCTTCTTTGATGGATGGAACTGGGTAGATTCCAGCCTCAATGATGGAACTGTAAAGGGCGGATATTGCCTGTAAGCTTTCCTCTGTGTCACCTGAAACAATTTTGGTGATCTTGGTGAGGGTATGTTTTTTGTCTCCTGGATTAATTCGTTCTGGCGAGTAGCCAACATTGAAGTCCTTTTTCCACGTCATTCCGGAGATTTTTTCAAGCACAGGAACACAATCCTCTTCTGTGGCGCCAGGGTAAACAGTGGATTCAAATATTACTGTGGCTCCCTTTTTCATGTGCTTACCAGCAGTGGCAGCGGCGCCGAGCAGTGGCCGCAGATTTGGCTGGTTGGCGTGATCAATGGGAGTGGGAACAGCAATGATTAAAAAATCTGCTTGGCTGAGTTGGACCGGGTCATCTGTGAAATTAAGGAATTTTGCTGAGTTGAACCCCTCGCTGTCCACTTCATTATTATGGTCAATCCCTTTTCTGTAATTATTTATAGCTGTCTGGTTCAGGTCATAACCAATTGTATTGTATTGCTTTCCAAATGTTATGGCTAGTGGGAGCCCAACATAGCCGAGGCCAAGGATACCAACTGTGGGTTTTGTATCTGTCATGGTATTTAGAAAAATTATTTTATGGTTGGGAGTTTTCCAATGATTGGGATATTTACCGCACTTGTAACATCGTTGTTATGACGAATGGTGCCTCGATAGTAGTCTAATAAAAGAATCGGGGCAATACCCGCGGCAGCACCCAGCAATAACCCTATGAGAATAATAGGGATACGCATGTTCCTAGAGGGCTCAAGCGGCGACTGTGGAGGGTTGATTACCTTGATATTATTGACAACAGCCTTCTCTTTTCTGACAAGATCGAGGTAAATATCATCTATTTTTTTATAGCGCTCTTTCGCATTGCTGACCTTGTTCTGCAGGACATCCAGCTGTGACTGGAGTTCCATATCAGTCACTGACGAGAGGGCTGGCGGTATTTCAAATTTCTGTTTAAAGAGCCGTAGTTTCTTCTCCGACTCCTTCAACTGCCTGAAGTACTCATCTCGCTGTGTTCTGGTAAAGCCCAGCTCGTGTCGGATAAGGCTTTTGTTGGTTTCCATATTTAAAGCAACCCAGATATCAATGTAACTTTGTACCAGAACCGTTGCCATTTCCTGCGCAAAACATGTTCCGGTTATCTGAATAATTCCTTTGGTGGGAATTCCCGTTATCAGAACGCGTTTATGGAGCATATCAAGGCGCTCAGGAGTGATGGTTATTTTTTCTCTGGTTAGTGTCGGGTCTTTATTGAGGAGTTTATTGAGGTATGGTTTGAGTTTCTTTTTCAGCTGGCCGGAAACCTCCAGCGGGGTTTCCAGGTCTTTTTGCAGCTTATCGGGCAGGATTCTGAACACTTCTGTTCTGAAAGCAGTGCTGTTCATCCGCTCTATTGCAGCCGTTATATAGTTCTTATCCCCGGTTCTTGATGCGATCTCTTCAGTAACTTTGGATATCATCTGAGCTCGGGCTGTCTCGAGTTGGGTAGTGGCTGTGCTGCTGTACTGGGGCTGGATCATGAAACTTACAGGTAGAGCAATACCAAGGCCTAAGAGTGTTGTCAGCAACACTAGCCACTTATGTTCCCGGATCGGAGAAAAATATTTGGCCATGAGGAATTGTGGATCCACCGGGCCTGGTTGAACGTATCGGGATTGGGGGGATGTTGTCATCTTCTGGTACTATCGTTGTTAGTGAGGATACGGACTGGTCTGTTTGGCAGGGGTATGCTCGTTCAGAACAATTCCATGTATGGTTCCGTTCCCTGCTTCTATAATGGTTTTGGTCTCTTTCAGGTCAGCCCTTGTTGTTCCTGATTGTTTGGTGATTAACAAAAAGTAATCAACCGCTGAGGTGAGGGAGACGATATTGACATTGTTTCGGTTCGGGGAAAGAACAGGAGAGGTGTCAAATATTATAAAGTCATATTGATTTCTGCTCTCTTGGAGAATTTTGGGAATATGTGAGTGACGAAGGTAATCTGAAAAGGTCTGACAGTCTTCGCCAGCTGTTATGACATCCAGGTTGTTTACCCCGGTTCTCTTGACCACTGCCTGCCATGGCAGGTTGTTTTTAACAAATTCCGTGAAGCCGTATGGCTGAGGCAGGTTGAAGAATTTGTGAAGCCCTGCGCGTCGCATATTGCAGTCAATGAGGAGGACTTTCTGCTGACAGGAACATGCTGCATTGTATCCAAGTGCTGCGGTAAGTAGAGAGCTTCCTGTGTTATCGTAAGGACTTGCAATAAGCAGAGTATTGCCACCGGCTTGTTCAAGGCTGGAAAATATCTTTTCCCGTATTCGTGTCAGTTCGGCGTAGTGATAGGCTTTTTCTATAATATGGGTAACCCTCTGATGTTCTGCGGGAGTATCCTGTGGTGATGCTGTTTCATAACTTCCCGAGTTTTTTGCGGAAGGTAGGTTTGATGGTGGCGTTGCGGGGAATTGCTTATTGTCTCCAGGTGTGCCTGGCTGAGTTGGTGTTGACTTAAGGGAGCTGACGGAGATGGTGGAGGACGTATGGGTGACCTTTAAAGTTGCGAATGTGGAGGGAGTAACCGACATCTCTTCAATGTCAATATTATCAAGTGGATTTAGGTCAAACAGCTCACCTCTGTTGTTCTTTGAGTCAGATTCCGACTGACACATATTCCGAGGTGGAATACAGATTTTGTCAAGATTTAACCCCTCAAAAGGATCGATGCTACCAGCTGACTGAATGGTGCTGCATATGTCTGCTTTGTTGTGATCCTTTTTTATTGACATCGTAGTGGACTGAAGACTGTCGCCTGAGGTTGTGGTTTTATGTTTTTTGGGTCTTGGTATCTTAAGGCATTAGTATAACATAAAAAAAATCGTTTGCAACATGGGGTATGCTTTTGGCGAGGAAACCTTTTAAGCATCTTTTATGTTGCAGTGACTATGAGCTGTTCTGTTCAAATAAACCTTTTTCCATACAGCACATTGAAAATTTCCAGAAGCTCTCGGCCCAAGTTAGCATAATCATTGGCACCGTAGCTATTTGGCGCAGACTCAAAAATCGTTTTTCTATCTACATGAGCCATATCAATTTCAGGGCAGTTACGAATATGGGTGTTAAAAATACTGATTCCCCTCTGGGAAAAATATTTTTTTATCTGATTAAGGTTCTGGGATGAATTACCCCAGTCTGGATCGTATTTTGTGATGAGAGCAGCTAGTAGCTTGAGTTGGCTGTTGTGTTTACGAATTCCTGCGATGAGGTCAAGGTAGGCGGCCAGTCCATCTAGGGAAAATTGATCCGATGGAGGAATGGGAATAATTACATAGTCTGTTGCCATAAGGGCATTATTCATCATCACCCCAAGATTGGGCGGGGTGTCAAAAAGGACAAAGTCGAATTCATGCAGGCCGGGGTCCTGCTCAATGAGTCTTCTGATGCCGAGAACAGCATCAGATTCCTGGGCTATCTGCCGTTCCCAAAGCATGCAGCGGGTGGTATTGGGAATGATCTGAATCCTAGGATGATAAGTGGAGCAGGCAATAGTAGAAAGAAGGAGGGTGCTGTCTTCTAAGGATTCAAGCGCATTAACAAGAGAACACTTTTCCCTGTCATCGTAATTTTGTAATAGAATGGACGAGCAGTTTGCCTGGGGATCAGTGTCGATAATCAGGACCTTTTTCCCAAGGATCGCCAGGTAGCTGGCAAGATTGATTACGGAAGTTGTTTTACCGACTCCTCCTTTACGGTTTCCAAAGCTGATAAATATGGGTGGATCCTGGTGTGTCATCGAGGGAGCCCTGTACTTGTCTGAGTTTTTTTATGTTGTAACCGTAAGAGGAAGTCTGTGAAAAATATTTTCAAAAAGACTATAATACAAAATGTAAAATAGCAAGTTGGAAATACAGGGTTTTTACTGCTTTATCTTTCTTTGTAACAGTAGGGGAACTACCTGAAAAAAGAGCACTATAAGGAATAAATCCATGAGTAATGTAATAAAGGGTGTACTTTTTTCTGCCCTGATCTTTCCTGGCGCGGGGCAGATCATTTTATCAAAGTATATCCGTGGTGCTTTTTTTTCTGCGGTAGCTTTTCTGAGCGGATTACTCTGTGTCACTGCCATTGTCCGGCAGGCGGTTGTGATGTTGCAGGATCTTGTCGCTGCAGGAGAAGTGGCCACCATTCCCAAGGTAATGCTCATTGTTACTGAGGCCTCAACGACGGCGTCCTCGCTTTTTCTTAAAGTCTCTTTTTTGATATTATTCTGCTGCTGGCTGATCTCCATAGTGGATGCCTGGCGCATTGGCAGAGAACTTGATTTACGTTCCACCGATGTTTAGTTCCTTATACCCTATAAAACTGTAATAAAAAACAGGAAGCGAGGTACGAGACTTTGAGAAACCGTGAGAGCTTTTTGAAATTAGAAGCTTAGAGTTTTCACCAAGGCATTTATTCAGCGACTCTTAAAAGTTTTCCGACTTGTCGGGTCGTCTTTTTTTGTTCAAAGCCCGTTGCCTGTCACCCAATGCCTCGAGCTCTTTAATTGCACTGTGATAACGAATGCTTCTTCGACACTCAGCAAGGATGACAAAAGAAAAAAAGATATGAATGACGGTGAAAATCACTGAATAGGGCGGGGGAACATAAAAAATCTTGTAGAGAAGGTGAGCCGCAAGACTGGAGATTACAAGGATGCGAAGCGGTAATATCCAGTTGAGGCAGAAAACTCCACGGTTGGAGTCACTGTAGCGATGCATGATTTTTCTGCAGCAGCTCATGCATCACCTTTTGATACGCCTGGTCCACTGATTGTGCTGTTACCGCCACTGCCGGGGGATATTTCTATCTGTAACGGTACCCGGTCTTTCAGGGCTGCCACATGGGAGATGATCCCTATGAGCTTATTCTCTTCGTGGAGTCCAGCTAAAGTGTCAAGTGCCGACTCCAGTGCATCCTCATCAAGTGTGCCAAAACCTTCATCTAAAAACAGGGAATCCACCCGGACATTGTTTGAGGCCATCTTGGAAAGCCCCAGGGCGAGTGCCAGACTGACCAGGAACGACTCACCACCTGAAAGGTTTCTGGTTGACCTGATCTCATCTGCCTGGTAGGTGTCTATCACGTTGAGATCAAGTGGAAGCTCTTTATCCCGCAGCAGAATGTAACGATCACTCATTTTTCTGAGGTGATTGTTGGCGTGGTGAATCATCATCTCAAAGGTAATACCCTGGGCAAAATTTCTGAATTTTCGGCCATCTGCTGAGCCGATGAGACTGTGAAGTTTACCCCAATTGCTGACAATCCTTTTTTGTTTTGCTATGGAAAGGAGTTGAGTCGTGGATTTTGTTTTGTCGATGTTGTTACGTTTTAACTGTTCTTTTGCTCTTACTGCCTCTTCCTGTTTTGCTTCCAGAAGTTGCTCTTCTTCCTGTAACTGCCGTTTGGTTTCTTCCAGGCTTTCCTGACAGAGTTGCTTTGCTTCTTCCGTCAGAAGCGTTGTTCTTTTTTCTTCGCACAGAGCAGTGAGTTCCTTTTCCTTGTCGTCGTACTGCTGTTGCAGCTGTTGCAGAACTTCGATCTCTTCAGGGGAGAGAAGGGATTTCAGGAAGTGAGGGCAATCTGTGAAGATTGAAAGTCCAAGAGCCTTATTAAATAGTTGCTGTTGCGTTTCTATCTTTTTTCTGCGCTCGGATATTTCCTGCTGCAGCCGGCTTTGTAATGTAGCAAGGCCTGAAATCCGGCGTTCCACTGTTCCGAGCTCCTGCTGCTGTCTACTGAGAGTTTTGCGCAGGTTGTCTACATTTTCTTCAAGGCGGGATTCCTCCTTGTCGGTGTTTTTGGCAGCGAAAAGGTCATGGCGCCTCTGTTGGGTTTCAGCACACTGTTTTGCCAGTAAATCATGGGAGATCTTTCTGACGGCAAGTTCCTCTTCTCTTCTTTTACAGAGGGCCTTTTTTTTATTTAATTCAGAGGTGAGGTCGGATAGTTCTGGAGTGATTATTTTTTCCCTTTCCTCTTTATTTTTCCAGAGCTTGATTTTTTGTTTGAGAGTACTCAGGATTGCGGGCAGTGATGCCGGGTCTGGTTCAGTTGCATCATAGGGACGAAGTTTATTTGCCAATATGTTTTGTTTGGCGGTAATATCGTTAATCAGATTGTTCTCCAGGTTTACCAGTCGTTTCGCTTCGACATCCACAGCTGTGAGCTGATGTTTTGCTTCAAGAAGTGTATTTTCCAGCAGTCGCGCTTGCTCGGTTAATTCTTCCTCCCGGATAATGACTTTAGCAATCTCCTCATGCAATTTTTTCTGCTGCTGCCAGATTTTTTTCCGGGTGCTTATTGCTGTTGTCAATTCTTTTTCCGTGGTTTCAAGAAGATGTGGTGAGAAATCTTTAAAAGAGGGCAGGGGCAATGTGCTGCGCAACTGTTCCGCTTCAGTCTGCAGCTGAATGATTTGTGAAGACACATCTTTTGACTGGCTGGTCAGAGAAACAAGTTTTTCTCTGTCCGCCACTTCCTGATGGGTCAATTTTTGAATATTTTCCTGGATAATTTTGAGCTGTGCCCTGGCATCATCAAGTTGTTTTTCTTCCTTGGATGCCTTCGGGATTTCCCCATGGCTGTAGGGGTGGTCTGTGGCACCGCAAAGGGGGCACGGACTGTTTTCTTTTAGCTGTTTCCTGTCTTCTTCCAGCGATTGGATTCGTGTGAGGAGGAGAACGTTTTTTTCAAGAAGGCGGATTTCTTTTTCTTTGGCGGTCTGTTCTTTGTGGTAAATGTCAAGCTTTTTATTGCGATTATTTTCCTTTTTTTTCAGTTGTTTACGTTCCTCGTAAAGGGTGGCGTTTCTGTCGTTCAGCGTTTTGATGTTGTGGTGGAGAAGAGAGAGGCTTTGGCAGTTTTTCAGCTGGTTTTCTGCTGCGAAAATTTTTTGTTGTAGCTCGGCTGCATCGATACCCTGCATTAATGCATCAAGTGAGCTTTGTAGCTGTTTTTTAAGGGCGCCTGTGCTTTCTGTTGCCTTTTGATGGTGTTTGAGCGCCGTCTTACTCTGCTTGAGATTTTTCTTACAGGATTGGAGTTGTTGGGTGATGTTTTTTTTCTCCTTCTGGATATCCAGTTGCTGTCCTGCGAGCTTGTTCAGGCTGGTGGAAATAATTTCAATGGCGTTAAAATCTTCGATAAGCTGTTTGTATTGCTGGTGCTCGCTGAAAAAAGTTTCAAGACTGTTTAGTTCCCTGCGTTTTTCCTGAATTTTCAGGCGAAGTGTGGAAATGGCCTCTTGTTCCTTACGAAGGCGATTTTTTTCACTGGAAATGGTGACGATCTCTTTATTGAGTTCATCCCTTTTTCCTGCGAGGTCATGATCAATGGTGCGAACTTGTTTTATGGTTATAAGACCATGCCTGCGAAGTTCTTCAGCGTGTTGCAGTGCTGTTTCAGAGATCTTCGTTGTTGCTTTCAGTTTTATCTGCTTTTCTTCTTTTGCCCTGTACTGCGCTGCCAGGGTTCTTTTTTCACGAAAACTTTCTTCCTGCCTCGATATAAGGTTATTTGTTGTAATATAAGCTGGTTCGAGTTCTTTTGCGGCAAGTCCCGGTTGCAGCCGTGTCAACTCCTCTGATTTGGATTTTCTGGTCTGTTGCAGATCGTCGAGGGCTTTCAGATATGTGGCCAGATCTCTTTTGAGACGTGAAATATTATCAAGCCAGGCAATATTGGTACGATGTCGGGTGATGGCTTTTCGTATGACACTGCTTTCTTGTTCTTTATCGGTAACAATTGTCTGGAGTGTCTTTTCTGCTTCAGGGGAAAGAAGCTCGATGAGCTGTAGTGAATGCTCGAGTTCTTCAAGTTTTTTCTGCTCAATGAGACGCAGTTCGTGAACCTTAATAGAGAGCTGTGAATAGATTTCCGTACCTGTTATCTGCTCCAGGATCGGGGATCGTTTATCAGCGGTGGTCTCAAGAAATGCCGCAAATCCACCCTGGGCCAGCAGGGTAGAGCGGGTGAAGCGTTCGAAATCCATCCCAGTGACTTTTTCGACTTTCCTGGCAACCTTCCTGATATGGCTTTCCAGGACAGTGTCAGTTAAGGCGTCTGTTATCTCATGTCGGGGTTGCTGTAATTCATTCCCCGGTCGCTGACGTGAGCGATGCTGGGACCAGTGACAGCGAAAACTACCTTTTACGGTCTGGAATGTCACTTCAGCAAAACAGACCCCGGTGTGACGGCTCATGATCTGGTTTGAGGATTTTGTTATTTTTCCAAGACGTGGAGTCATACCGTAGAGGGCAAGGCACAGGGCATCCAGCAGGGTTGACTTCCCCGCTCCTGTCGGGCCTGTAATAGCAAAGAGGCTGTTTGCTGTATAGGGGTCTGTTGTGAAATCGATCTCCCATGTGCCACTGAGTGAGTTGAGGTTCTGAAAACGGATATGGAGGATTTTCACTTTTTTATTCCGTCATATTTTGTAAGGCATAAAGTGCTGTATTGAATCCAAAAATCAACTCGTCACGCTGCTCCTCTGGTACCTCATTTACCTCAAGACACTGTTGAAATACCTGTCGGGGAGTGAGCTCTTCCAGGGTCTTAACTTCAGAAGATTGTTTCAAAATATGGTCTCGAATATGCTTGTTGGATATACGCAGGACGGTGATTCTGCTATCCTGTACCGCACATGAAATCTGTTCCTGTAGATCATCAATAAGGTGGAAACCTTTATAAAATATCTCAAGGAAAATGGATTCTTCTCCGGTACGGAGTTCCGCAATTTTCTCAAGGATAGTTTCAAGATCGCCGGAGATACTCTGTAGTTGCTGAAACCTTGGGACAGGAAATTCGTGCACAGTCAGAGTGGGTGCGGTTTCAATAAGGATGATTTTTTTTTCTTCATTGGCCTCTGAAAAACTCATGGCAAGGGGGGAACCGGAATAGCGTCTCCGTTCCTGTCCTGAAATTTTCTGGGGGAGATGGAGGTGGCCAAGGGCCAGGTAATCAATGTCATCAGGAAAGCTATCTAGGGTAAGATGAACCAGTGTCCCCACATAGAGTTCACGGATACCGTCATCCTGTCTGGTTTTACCTCCTTGACAAAAGAGGTGTCCCGTGGCGATGAGGGGGACTGTGATGTGCATGTCCTTCTGTCTCTGCAAGGCAAGATCTGTAAGCGTTATATAATGCTCCCGAATACCGGTAAGAAGCTTCTGCTGCTTGTCGGCTATACTTTCGCCTGCGACAGATGAACGCACATCTTTGTCACGGAGATAGGGAACCGCAAGGACCATGATTTCCGGAGTGTTGGAATCATCACGGATGAGAATAATCTCATCTTCTCTGTTTTCAGGGGCCTTGCCAACAATATGGATGTTGAGAAAGCTCAGGATCTCTTTCGGTGCATTGAGGAGAGTGGGTGAGTCATGGTTTCCACCAATGATTATAACGTGGCGACAACATGACTTTGTGATTTCGGACAGAAACGAGTAGTACATGGCCAGACTCTGATTGGAGGGCGCCTGGCTGTCAAAGATGTCGCCAGCCACGATGAGTAGTTCCACCTTCTGTTCCTCTATGGTACGTGTCAGCCAGTTCAGGAAATCACCATGTTCCTGGTGTCTGGGGTTCCCGTAAAGTTTATGTCCAAGATGCCAGTCTGAGGTGTGGAGTATTTTCATCGTGTCTGGAATGGAGATTTTATCTGGTTGGAAGGGCTATGATCTGCTTCAGGCTTTTGTTTAGTTTGAGCCTTCTCTTAGAGATCGTTTTTTTTAGTAGTAACTTGCAGTTTCCTATCCTCACCTCGGTACCGGCAAAGGCAGTTCCTCGAAGATCTATAAAGATTTTCTCGATACGAATACCCTTTGTTTCTATGCCGTCACTAGAGTCATTGGTGGATGTCACTTTGAGTGCGCCAACCCTGGAATAGAGAGCAGTACCTGGGATAAGGTTCAGCTTAAGGAGTTTCATTTTGGTTTCGTCTACCAGAGCTTCCATTTTCCTGATCTTCCTGGATCTGGCATTGCCTCCGTATCGCTGCAGCCATACAATAACATCGTTTTGCTGGGTCAGGAGTGTTTCAGTGAGTTCCCGCTGCATACTGAGTCGTTCCATGTCAACACCTGCAGCAAGAAAGGCGGGCGTTCCATTTGGTGATCCTACATTTGCAACGGTAAGAGAGCCACCTGCAACCACATTGCCACCAATGATGGTGGTGAAGTCCTGACAGCGAATGGCGCCTTTTGCAGAGAGGTCACTGTAATAGGATTGTTTGCGCATTATTATATTGCCACCCGATTCAATTCGACCTTGTTCAATGAACTTAAAATCGATATCGCCAAGGGCGGAAATCACAGTGTTCTTTCCGGTGATTCCCCCTTTTATGACAACATTTGCTTCACTGTTAATGGTGGCTGACATTACTTCTTTTTTGATCTCAAGGTCTCCTCCAGTAACAACTTTAAAGCCCGGTTGAACAGCTCCGTGAACAATGACACAGTTTTTGGACTCAATATGACCGGTGTTGTAATCAATATCGCTGTGAATCTCCTGCTTGGAACAGACCTTTATTTCTGAATCGTTTATCACTGTGAGGATGCCATCCTTTGTGGCTTTAATCTCACCGCTGTTTTTATCAAAACTGACGTCCTGTTTGATATTAATAACTAGTTCTTTACCGCCCTCAGGTTCAATTTCTTTTCCAGTCACGTCAATTCCTGGGGTTCCTAAAATCTCTGGTATCTTGGTGGCGAGTAGTTCGTCCTTGCTCACTCCGATCATGATCCTTCGTTCTCGAAAGTCGATGGTTCCGTCTTCCAGGAGTTGCCCAGCAATGGGGCCTATTTCAATGGCAAATTTCAGGTAGGCATCCCTGCCGGGTTTTGGCGGTTGTCCAAACGCTATGGGGATATCATGAAAGTCGTTGAAATTTTCTTCAATTATTTCCTGGGCTTTCTGCAGAGCGTTCTGGTCAATACCAAAAAGAATGCCAGCCTCTTTAAGGAGTTCCGGGAGCGGTTCTTTACGTATCGCAAAATCTTTTGATATGGGGGGGTGGAGAAGCAGGGTGGCTGTCATTCTGTCGTCAGATATCTTCACCAGAGGAGTTACAGAGACAAGAAGGATGGGCTCTTCGTTTTCGCCCTGTTCCATGACATCTACCCTGGGGTAGCCTATGGTATCAGAAAGGAGCAACTCAGTGTCATTTGAAAAATGGGTGAACTTTCCAGCTCGGATGGGGCTTTTTTCATATCCTCTATCGGAAAATTTTTTGAATTCAGGGAAAGACAAGAGAGGCTGGTTCTGTTTAACCAGTTCTGAGACGGTGACTTTATGTGCTCGATCTTCAGGACCTACCATTATACGTTTTCTGGTAAAATGAAATGTTGGTTCCAGATATTTTACCGCAGGTTTTTCAGTGCTTTTTGTCATGATTTTCCATGATTATTACTGGTCAGTTCTGCTTTACCCGAACTTGTAAGCGTTTGACCATAAAAGAAGTGAGTGATTTTTATTAAGTATGCAAGTTTGTGAATTATATGCTTGGGTAACTCAATGAGTTACGAAAAAAACAATTACGAAGCCGTCGCGGATTCAGGTGAAAACTATTTTACAGGGAAATGGTTCAGGGGTGTGTTACCCCTTCAAGATCTACCTTCACATTATCGTCAGCACCTTTGGCGTTTAGTTTTTTCGGGTTTGTTTCAAGTCGAGAAATACGACGGGTGATTCTGTAGATATTATCTAGAATATCTACTATTTCAACTTCGCGAGCATAAGCTGTGATTCGATTGGGAACATCTGTCGCAAGACGTTGAATTTCCTCCCGTGTGAAATCTTTGTTCATCCGTGTCACCCCTTCCTTCATGGCACGTACATTTTTGGCAAGTTTTTTATCGCTGCTGGCAATTGCCATGAGGGCAGTATCAAGCGCTTTCACAACCTCATGGTGAAATTTCATCAGCACTCTGGATGTTTGCTGGCTGACGACAACATTTTCCTTGATACGTTTAACTGAAGAGACCACAAGATCCGTCGCAATTCTATCGGCGATTCTCTCTAAGCTATTGACGATCAGGATCAAATTCACCAGTTGTTTTGATTGGGATTCGGTGAGGTCACTGGAGCTGATCCTACTGAGATATTCAAGTATATGATGATGCAGGCTGTCGATAACTTTGTCTTTCTCAGCAAGTTTTTTTACTTCATGCAGGTTGCTGGAGAGCGCAAGCGGCATTGATTCGTCGACAATGTTCCTGGTAAAGGTACCCATTCTGACAATTTCACGACTCACGGTTTCAAGTGCAGTTGAAGGGGTTATCAACAGCGATTCGTCAAGAAATTTTGGGAGAAGATTCTCGTCAACCGGAATGGGCTTATCAGGGATCAGCCATTCAACAAGCCTTGCAATCTGAGTCGTAAACCCAATAAAGAGAGCTGCATTTGCCAGATTGAAAACAGTGTGGACGTTTGCAATTTGACGTGGAGATTCTGCGGCAAGGCGTGCCAGGCCGCTTAATTCGGTATGTACAGGAGAAAGCCAGCGGGCGATATCTGCGAGTTGTGGAATCAGGCCAATCCAGATGATGGCACCCAGAACATTAAATAACGTGTGTACAAGTGTTGTTCGTACAGCCTCGCGTGGTTTTCCTACTGAAGCAAGGCCGGCAGTTACGCAGGTACCTATATTAGAACCGAGAATCAACGCTATTGCCGCATCAAGACTAAGGATACCCTGGCCAGCCATAACTATCAGGATACCTGTTGTCGCGGAGGACGATTGGATTATGGCTGTGAAGGCAGCACCAATTATAACGGCCACAACTGGACTTTCAAGGGTGGCCATAAAGTTGATAAATGGTTCGTACGAGCGAAGGGGGGTCATACCCTCACTCATGACATTCATACCATAGAAAACCAGACCAAGTCCAAGCACCATTGATCCATAGTGGCGAATCTTCTTTTTCTTTGCAACTATGGATAGAAAAAAACCTGTTGCAATAAGCAATAAGGCAAATTTTGTTACCTTGAACGCCAGGATCTGTGCTGTGATGGTGGTTCCGATATTTGCACCTATTATCACAGGGACACTCTGGGCCATGGACATAACCCCGGCAGAGATAAACCCCACCAACAGAACTGTTGTTACAGACGAAGATTGTATGATTGATGTAATAATTGCGCCCATCCCCGCACCAATGAAACGATTACGGGTGAACCTAGCAAGCAGATCCCTCATGTGATTACCAGCTGTGAGCTTTAATGCCTTAGTCATTAAATCCATTCCGAACAGAAATAATGCAAGTCCACCAAATAAACCGCCCCACAATTCAAGGCTGGCAAAGGGATTATTCATGCTTTTCCTCAACGTTGGCAGGAGATTTCACAATTACTACCGGAATATCTGATATCTGCGCAACTCGTTCGGCAACGGAGCCAAGGAGGATATGGGAAAGACCGCTTCTACCACGACTTCCAATCACTATAAGTTGGACCTGCTCTTTTCTGGCAAATTCAACAATACGGCCAGGCGGGAGCCCGGAGACGAATTCAATGCGAGAATCATGGAGGCAGGAGAGTTCCGGGTGCTTCTTCTGCATATTTTTTATAAAATCTTTTGCCATGTGGCTCGCTACCGCAGCAAGTGGTTCTGTCCAATCATCTTTGTCTCTTCGATAAAACCCGGGAGTGTCTGCGGGATCGTGGACAACATGCAATATGATTAGAGGAGCATGGATGTGACTTATATAATTACTTGCCCAGAGCAATGCAGCTTCGGAGTCTGTCGAAAAATCAATGGCAACAAGAACTGGCTTGGTATCTGCTATGTTGTTCATAAGAAATGCCTGTTGTTGATATTTGTAAAATTTCTCCTGAAAAAGCAGGAATGGAATCCTGGTTTTGCCCGGTCAATGACGGAGGCGTTGGGGGCCAGAAACATGAGACAATCTTTACCCCAAATCGTTTAGATTGTTTGAGGTGCAACTGTGAATACTTTCTCCCTACATCTTCATGATAAAGTATATTCATGGTGTGAATAATCTGGAAGTATATCTTTTTTATTCTTGTCATGTTCAAAACATAGCATGACAAGGGGTGATGTCAACGAGTAATGGGTATTGTGTATCTAATACGCTCTTATGGTGAGGAAATTGAACGGGAAAGTTTTCTTATGGGCATGTTTAATCTGGCTATGGAGTTAGTTCCCGGCATTGTAGAAAAAATTGACCTGTCTGGCCGCGCCCGTCTTCTAGATTTAGGAGGAGGGCCCGGGACCTACGCGATCCATTTCTGCCTGGAAAACCCTGAACTCCGTGCTGTAATCTACGATCGCCCAACCACTCAGTCAATTGCTGTTGCAACAGCAGAGAAGTTTGATATGACTGAGCGGGTGACATTTATGGGTGGTGATGTTATATGCGACAGTATCTCTGGCGGTCCTTATGATGTGGTTTGGCTGTCTCATCTTCTGCATAGTAATGGCCCTGAGGTTTGTCAGCGGATTATTGATAAGTGTGTGGCCGCAATGGAGCCGGGGGGCCTGATTATGATACATGAATTTATCCTTGATAACAGCAAAGATGGGCCAGAATTTCCGGCCCTCTTTTCCCTGAATATGCTGGTGAACAATCCTGAGGGACGGGCATATTCGGAAGGAGAATTGACTGCCATGCTTCAAAAGAGCGGTGTCAACAATATAAAGCGGCTTCCATTTCGGAGCCCTAGGGATTCGGCCATTCTGTTCGGAGTTGTTTAAACAGGTGGCCGATGCTGAGTAATTTGATGAAATGCTGACATGAGGCAATGCCAAACCTATCGATTGAGTAAGGATACTGATTATTTCCCTTTGCACATCAGGTTGTTCGAAAAATTTCGTATGGCAAACCCTATCCTGAGATGTACCGTCTGTATTAAAGGATACTGGAGTATGGAGCTCTGGCTATGCGGTGGCTGAAACTATAAAATGAAATTCAAAAAAACAACACAAAACGGAATAAACATTTGGCATAGCAACATAAAAAGTTACCTCTTCTTGAGGGGAATTGATCACATAGTTCGTATACATAATACGATCAATTCGCCCGAAGAAGCGGCCTAATAGAAGAATAATGATGGATGGTTATGTGAAACTCTAAACTTCAGCCTAAAGAAAGGGTAATCATCCCATTCTTAAAGGGTTTTAAAAGTAGAGTTTTTTGTTTCCTAATCTTCTTAACTTAGCTTTAATTTTTTCTTCCCTCCCTTTGCAAAAAGGGAGGGAAGAAAAAATTAAAGCGGTATCATGTTGCCAGTTGTAATTTCTGCTTGGGAGTTATCCCCCCGATCCCCATATTCGGGCGCTCATTGTTGTAACTCCAAAGCCACT
>Ga0256840_1000387_pt1 | contig 45334 bp, 48 predicted proteins | sample 355202metaG_FD_185969 | JGI IMG/M metagenome (GOLD analysis project Ga0256840, IMG submission 185969) | Hydrothermal vent microbial communities from Mid Atlantic Ridge, Atlantic Ocean - 355-202 | ecosystem: Environmental > Aquatic > Marine > Hydrothermal vents | place: Atlantic Ocean: Mid...
AATGACCGACACCGTTCCGGTCACCGTCACCGGTCACACCGTTCACGAAATCGCAGTGGAGGTTCGCACCGATCCCACCGAAGCAGACGCCCTAGAGATTAGCGCAGAGCTTCTCTCTGACCCTGCTGCAAAACAGCTCAAACGAAGGAAGAATCAAGTTGCTGTTACGCTGTTTTACTCCCCACATCGGCTCGGGAAAATAGCTGTCTTCTTTAAAACGGGCGGTAATATGCCAGTGAACATGCGGCAGTATATTGCCAAACGATGCTATGTTGATTTTCTCAGGTTGGTAGTATTCGAGCATTGCAAGTTCTATAATGTCCAATGCCTTAAAAAGCATCATCTTCTCTTCTTGTGTACACTCACTAAACTCTTTTTTAACCGCTTGCGTAAAGACTTTAAGCCACGGCACTTCACTCTCGTGTATCTCTACAACAATCAGTGCGTTGCTATACAGTGCCATTGCGCTACATGTAAATTATGATTGGGGTGCAAAAGGAAGCAGTGCGCTGCCCCACGTCAATCCACCGCCAAAGGCATCAAGAAGCATTAACTCTCCGGAACGAAGTGTTCCGGCTTCGTAAATCTCATTCATAGCCATCGGAATGGAAGCTCCCGAAGTATTGCCGTATTTTGCAACTGTCAATACCACCTGTTCATCTTGCATATTCAAGGCGTCGCCAACGGCTTTAATAATACGGTAGTTGGCCTGATGCGGAATAAAATGATCGATTGCCGATGCCTCAATCATATTTTCGTTCAGGATCGAAACAACATCACTGGTTAACGTACGTACCGCCACTTTAAATGTTTCGTTCCCCTTCATCTTCATATAACATCCCGCTGCCTCACGATCAAGCGCATCATGAGCCGATCCGCTGCCGCCGTTGGGAGTCATTAATAAGTCGGCATACGCGCCGTCAGCTCCGGTATGGACATCAATAATTGCTTCATTTTGATGTGGAGTCGCACTGATGAGGGCAGCACCTGCACCGTCACCAAACAAAATACATGTACCGCGATCGGTGTAATCCGTAATCGCACTTAGCTTTTCGGCACCGACAATCAGGACATTTTTTTTCATGCCCGACTCAATAAACGCTTTGGCAATACTCAAAATATAGACAAATCCCGTACATGCCGCAGAAACATCAAAGGCCGTAATAGCAGAAAGTCCCAACTTGGTGGCAATGACCGTAGCCGTTGAAGGCATGCAGAAGTAGTCGGGTGAGATGGTAGCGCAGATGATCATATCGATCTCTTTTTTGGAAATACCCGAACGCTCAATCGCCTTTTCGCACGCCTTGACACCCATATCGGAAGTCGTTTCGTCTGCAGCGGCAATGCGACGCTCTTTAATGCCGGTTCGTTTTGTAATCCACGCATCCGTCGTATCAACCATATGGGAAAGATCCTCGTTGGTCAGAATTTTTTCGGGGACATAAGCACCGATTGAGCGAAATGCTGCATACATAAACTACCCTTTGTTGGCAATATCGCTTAACGTCGCTTCAATATGAGAGTTCACACCGGTATCGACATAACGAATGGCTTGAAATATAGCATTTTTAATGGCTTTGGGGTTACTTTTTCCATGGCTGACAATGGCACACCCTTTAATACCAATAAGCGGAGCACCACCGATTTCCGCATAGTCAATCTGTTTTTTCAGCAGTTTAAAGACTTTACGCATCAACAATGCACCCGTAATGGCAACCGGAGATTTTCGAATATACTCTTTAATAAGCTCCGTAATGGTTTTGGCAACTCCTTCAGAGGCTTTAAGTACCAAATTACCAATGAAGCCGTCACAGACAATAACGTCACAACTGCCGTCAAAAATGTTGTTCCCCTCAACATTACCCATGAAACCTTCAAAATGCTCAAGCTTTTTAAAAGACTCCTTGGTAATCTCGTTGCCTTTGGACTCTTCTTCACCGTTAGCCAACAGACCCGTACGCGGCTTGGCAACACCCAACATATCCTGTGCATAATGGCGTCCCATAACGGCAAACTCTACCAAGTTGTCACTTTTGCAGTCAACATTGGCACCGGCATCGAGTAAAATACTTCGCGTTCCTGTTTTCGTCGGCATCAATGCGGCTAAAGCCGGACGGGTAACATGTTTGAGCCGTCCAAGCCGTAATGTTGCCAATGTCATGGTCGCACCGCTATGCCCTGCCGAAACCAGACCGTCGGCTTTTCCCTGTTTTACCAGATCCACCGCAACATAAATAGAGCTCGTTTTACGTTTAAGCGCATCGGTTGCCGCATCGCTCATTTCAATAACGTCGCACGCATCGACTACAGAAATCTTGTCTTTATAACCCTTGGGTAACAGAGATAAAATCTCATCTTTTCTGCCTACAAGAATCGGTTGAAACTGCTTCTCTTTAAGCGCTTGAATACATCCTTGCACAATTGGTTCGGGACCAAAGTCCCCTCCCATTGCATCAATTGCAATCTTAATCATCAATTATTTATACTCACCGGTAGTCGGGTTAACGTGATGGGGGAGTTTGTAGGTACCGTCCTTGTCTTTTACAGGACGTGCCAGTGAAATTTTATAGTGAGTTCTACGTTTTGCTGAACGGGTGTGACTCACGCGTCTCTTAGGTACTGCCATGATATTTCCTTTCTTCGTAATTTACTGTTTATTCAGGTTTTACAGTGTTGGCAACGTCGATAGTCGCATTTTATTAACTCTACTTCCGAGTGAAAGATGGCGTCCATATCGACTACGGAATCCATTACTTCCACTACATCAAGCCTCTCATCCATACCTTCGTACACGCCATCAGAAACAAGAATTTCTATCTCTTCATCCAATATTGTATCAAAAGGTTCGGCACATATATCACACGGAGCACTAAAGTGACCCTCAATATGTCCCTTTACATAAAAAAGCGACCCCTTTTGAAACACTATTGTTCCAAAAAACCGGGCCTCTTTGGTTTCGAGCTGAAACGCAACGGGTGTTTTACCGATGCGTCGACACTCAATTTTCATCCGTTATACTACGAAATTTCTCTGTCTGCAAAGAAAAAACGAATCTCATTGACAGCATTTTCTACAGAATCACTACCGTGAACCGCATTGGCATCAATATTTTCGGCAAAATCGGCACGAATGGTTCCGGCATCTGCTTCTTTTGGGTTGGTCGCTCCCATAAGCTCACGATTCTTAAGAACAGCACCCTCACCTTCAAGCACAGTTACTACTACCGGTCCGCTAATCATAAAATCGACAAGATCGTTGAAAAAAGGGCGCTCGGCATGAATGGCATAGAATGCTTCAGCATCGTGACGCGTTAATTGAATTTTTTTAGTTGCAGCAATACGCAATCCCGCGCTTTCAAAACGATCTAAGATTTTACCAATAACACCCTTTGCAACTGCATCCGGCTTGATAATAGATAGTGTACGTTCCATTAAAACTCCTGTATAATTTCAAAAATAGGGTGCAATTATAGCGAAAAAAATATCGTTTTACGATTAAATAAAAAAAAGAGGAAAAATTACGTTTGAAGCAGTGACAATAAGTACCGCAGTGCGGTACTTATCTGCTGAGATTACTCAACGCAAGGTTCGCCGGGAACGGCACCTTCGGTATCCGGGTTTTCACCCCAGACAATACATCCTTCGGTAGGACATGCAGTAGCACATGCTGGCTCATCGTGGTGACCGATACACTCTACACACTTATCGGCATAGACATAGTAGATCTCCTCACCTGTCGGGTTATCATCCTCATCAACAATTGCTTCTGTTGGACATTCGTCAATACAAGCACCACAGTTGATACAAGTGTCATTAATAATTACAGCCATAAAATCTCCTATTGTTTAATACTGAAAACTATACCAATAAGAGTTTTAAACGTAGCTAAAAGAAGAATGTTACCCGAGGATATTGCCGTGCAGATGTAACAAAGAGATCTGCACCGCAGGTTAGAGTTTTAAAAAGTCGCGAATGGCATCCACTTTATCTGTTTTTTCCCATGTAAATTCATCAATTTCACGTCCAAAATGGCCGTACGCTGCCGTTTTTCTATAAATAGGACGCAATAAGTTGAGCGTATCAATAATCCCTTTGGGCGTTAAGTCAAACAGTGATGTGACACATGCTTCAAGACGCTCTTCGGGAACTTTTGCCGTTCCGTGGGTATCGACCATAATAGAGACCGGTTTTACCACACCGATGGCATAGGCTATTTGAATACTCACCCGATCACACGCACCCGAAGCTACAAGATTTTTAGCAACATAGCGTGCGGCATAGGCAGCGGAACGGTCGACTTTGGTCGGATCCTTGCCACTAAAAGCGCCGCCGCCGTGAGGACAGCTTCCGCCATACGTGTCGACAATAATTTTACGACCGGTTAACCCGGCATCTCCCTGAGGACCGCCAATCACAAAGTTTCCTGTTGGATTAATGTGATACTTCACCTGAGGACTCAACAGTGCTTCAGGAATCACTGCCTTAATGACCTTTTCAATAACATCACGATGTAACACCTCTTGGTCAACGTCGTCATGATGTTGCGTCGAAACAACAACCGTCTCTACGGAGACCGGCTTATGGTCAACATATTTCACACTGATTTGCGCTTTGCCGTCGGGTCGTAAATAAGGAATTATTCCCTCTTTACGAACGTGTGCCAGACGTTCCGTGAGGCGATGCGCAAGATGGATGGGGAGCGGCATGAGCTCTTTCGTCTCTTTACAGGCATACCCGAACATCAGCCCCTGATCGCCTGCGCCGATCTCGCCGCCTTGCTGATCGACCCCCTGGTTAATATCTGCAGACTGTTCGCCAATACCGTTAAGCACGGCGGCCGAGCGTGAATCAAACCCGTAACGTGCATCTACATAACCGATCTCTTCAATCACCTTACGAGCAATGTCTTGCATTGGGGCATAGCAGGTGGTTTTGAGCTCACCCGCTATCATGCAAAAGCCGTTAGAGACCATTGTCTCACACGCAACACGTGCATTGGGATCATGTTCAATGATATAATCTAAAATAGCATCACTGATCTGATCCGCCATCTTATCGGGGTGTCCTTCGGTCACAGATTCGGAAGTAAAAATATACTCTTGACTCAATCGATTTCCTTTACATGTAAAAATTATCTATTGCTTCGATGCATGCTCTCACGCCTCATCGAGGCTCTTGCTAATCTTTTGAGAGATTTGTTGCATACGTTTTTCATTTTCATAAAGTTCATAATTCTTGCGCACATATGCCTGAAGCATGATCTTAATATCGTTGTTGCCTTCAATGTTAAAGTCGTCCTGCATCGCTTTTTGCAGATAGCGGGCAAACTCCTCTTCCACATCAATATTGAACGGGGTGGAATTAATACGAAGACTGATCTTTTTTTTCATACGCTCAGAGCTCTTTCTTACGAAAGAATACCTTCGATTTTATTGACAATTTCTTCAATTTCAAGATCTTTCATAGCATTCTCTTCTCTTAAACGCTCCAGCTCTTCATCTTTGCCACCGCTTTGTGAGCGTAATGTCATTAATTCACTTCGCAGTGTTTCATTTTCACTCTTTAACTCATCATATTTTTGCAACACAAGGGTAACTTTATCACTTAAATTTTCCAGTATTGATTTTTGTTCCATAAATGCCTCATCTATCGTTTTTACTTTAATCAATGCTATTCTACCATTATTAAAACATAACATACGTTAAACGGATTAATTTTTCCCGACATATGTAACATAATCAAGAAAAAGCTATAATCACATCTATGAAAAAAAACAATGCCTTTAAAGCCGTAACGCCCTATGCCCCTGCGGGTGATCAGCCTCAAGCCATCAATATACTTGCGCAAAGTATTTTAGAGGGCAACCGTTACCAAACCTTAGAAGGCGTTACGGGCAGCGGTAAAACTTTTACCATGGCCAATATCATTGAAAAGACACAGCTTCCTACTATTATTATGACCCATAACAAAACGTTGGCGGCACAGCTTTACAGTGAATTCAAAACCTTTTTTCCGCACAATCACGTCGAATATTTCATTAGTTATTACGACTACTACCAGCCCGAAGCGTACATTCCGCGCCAAGACCTCTTTATTGAAAAAGACAGCGCCATTAATGATGAACTCGAACGTCTGCGCCTCTCCGCTACTGCCAATCTTTTAAGCTACGACGATGTTATTGTCATCGCCTCCGTATCCGCCAACTACGGCTTGGGAGATCCTCAAGAGTATGAAAAGATGGTGCAGGTTCTTAGCATCGGAGATGACATTTCACAAAAATCACTACTGCTTCGCCTGATCGATATGGGTTACAGCCGCAACGATACCGTCTTTGAAAGCGGGCACATTCGTGTCAGCGGTGATGTCATCGACATTTATCCGCCTTATTTGGAAGATCAGGCGGTTCGTATTGAGTTTTTCGGTGATGAAGTGGAATCCATTAACACATTTGAAGTCATCAGCAACAAACGGCTTGAGAATTTAGACAAAGTCACCATTTACGCTACCAGCCAGTTTAGTGTCACCAAAGAGAAACTCTCGCGTGCGATTAAACGTATTGAAGAGGAGCTTGACGAACGGTTGGACTATTTTTTAAAAGAGGATAAAATTGTCGAAGCCCAGCGACTCAAACAACGTACCGAATTTGATCTGGAGATGCTCGAGACCGTCGGCATGTGCAAAGGTATTGAAAACTACTCACGGCACCTGACCGATAAAAAGCCCGGTGAGGCCCCCTACACGCTACTGGACTACTTCGATATACACCATAAAGAGTATCTTGTCATTGTTGATGAGTCACATGTCAGTCTGCCGCAGTTTCGCGGCATGTATGCCGGTGATCGCAGCCGCAAAGAGGTTTTGGTAGAGCATGGGTTCCGACTGCCCAGTGCTCTGGACAACCGTCCGTTTCGACTCGAAGAGTATATTGTCAAAGCACCGCACTATCTTTTTGTCTCGGCTACACCCAATGCGTACGAACTTGAGCTTTCAAGTGTGAAAGCAGAGCAGATCATTCGCCCTACCGGACTGCTTGATCCTGAAATCATTGTCAAATCTTCTGACAATCAGGTCGAAGATCTGCACGATGAAATTAAAAAAACCGTAGCCAAGGGAGATCGTGTTCTTGTCACGGTATTGACGAAAAAAATGGCTGAGGCACTCAGCAAATACCTTGCCGATTTCGGCATTAAAGTGCAGTACATGCACTCCGACATTGATGCCATTGAGCGCAATCAGATTATTCGAGCGTTACGCATGGGCGTTTTTGACGTACTCATCGGCATTAACCTCCTACGTGAAGGACTCGATCTTCCCGAAGTGAGTCTGGTTGCCATTTTAGATGCCGACAAAGAGGGCTTTTTGCGCAGCGAGACGGCACTGATTCAGACTATTGGACGTGCCGCTCGTCATATTGACGGACGCGTAATTCTCTATGCCAATACCATGACCGGCTCTATGGAACGGGCCATTGCCAAAACGCAAGCACGTCGTGAGAAACAAGATGCCTACAATAAGGCGCACAACATTATCCCGACAGGAGTTAGTCGCACACTGGACGAAAATTTAAAACTCGAAGATTCCGGCGAATTATACAATCGTAGTCAAAAAGCAGATAGAATGCCCGCATCGGAACGTAAAAAGCTGCTCAAAGATCTTAACGAGAAGATGAAACAAGCAGCCAAACAACTTGAATTTGAAGAGGCGGCACGCTTGCGTGATGAAATTGCCAAAATCAAACAACTCTAAATTACATGTAATATAAAGGATCTTCATTGGAAGAAATGCTTAGCAATCTCAGTACCTACGGGTACATTATTCTCTTTCTCTACTCGTTTGGCGGCGGTTTTATTGCTCTCGTTGCCGCCGGCGTGCTTTCGTATATGGGGGAGATGAACCTCTATATTTCCATGCTCGTAGCCTTTAGTGCGAACTTCATCGGCGATACCGTTTTGTTCTACCTCTCACGCTACCACAAAAGTGAGGTAATGAAATATCTTCATAAACACCGAAGAAAACTGGCGCTTTCGCATCTGCTAATGAAAAAACACGGTTCGTGGATCATTATTATGCAAAAGTTTGTTTACGGCATTAAAACCCTCATTCCTCTTGCCATTGGCCTGACGAAATATGACTTTATAAAATTTACCCTTTTAAATCTTGTCGGTACGGCGCTGTGGGCATTGGCATTCGGTTTTGGCAGTTATGCTTCGGGTGAAGCCCTCATGAAGGCATTCGCGGTAATCTCTGAGAAGCCCTATATAGCTCCCATCATCTTAGTCGTTGTCGGGGGTAGTATTTGGCTTTATATGGTCAAGGCTACGAAAAAGAGCAGCTAAGCAGAGGCGATCCTCTGCTTAGAGTTGCGGTCCGGCGGCAGAAAAATCAAACGCACTGTCTTCAGTCTGATACTTTTTAAAGTTCTCAATAAACATCTGAGCCAGCTCGTCGCGTTTGTTATCGAATTCTTCTTTATTTTCCCATGCATTCCGCGGATTGAGTACATCGGGATTGATATCGCCCAAGGTTTTTGGAACATGCAGTGCAAACGTACGGGTCACGTCAAATTCACTCTCGTTGATAGAACCGTCTAAAATAGCATTAATGCATGCGCGTGTATCTTTAATACTCATCCGTTTTCCCACGCCGTAGGCACCGCCGGTCCATCCGGTATTGACCAAATAGACGTTCACATTGTGCTTATCGATTTTTTCACCTAAAAGTTTGGCATATACCGTAGGATGTAACGGTAAAAATGCTTCACCGAAACAGGCACTAAAGGTGGCGACCGGCTCCGTTACACCACGCTCGGTTCCAGCTACTTTGGCCGTATAGCCGCTTAAAAAATAGTACATTGCCTGATCGCGCGTCAATTTAGAGACCGGAGGCAAAATACCAAAAGCATCGGCCGTCAAGAAAATAATATTGCTTGGGTGCCCTGCCATTAATGAGGCTTCATGGTTCTCGATATGTTCAATCGGGTACGATACTCGAGTGTTTTCAGTTCGCGAACCGTCTTCATAATCGACTTTGCCGTTATCGTCGGCAACAACATTTTCCAAGAGTGCCGCTTTTTTAATGGCACCGTAGATTTCGGGTTCACTTTTAGAATCAAGATTGATCACCTTGGCATAACAACCGCCTTCAAAGTTAAAGACACCGTGATCATCCCAACCGTGTTCATCATCACCGATAAGCTTACGCTTGGGGTCGGTTGAGAGTGTTGTTTTTCCGGTACCGCTGAGCCCAAAAAAGAGAGCTGTATCACCGGCTTCTCCAACATTGGCAGAACAGTGCATGGGCATCTTGTTGTCCAGCGGCAACCAGTAATTCATCATGGAGAAAATACCCTTTTTCATCTCACCGCCGTACCAGGTACCGCCAATAATCGCAATATTCTCTTCGATGTTAAACAGAACGAACACTTCAGAATTCAGACCGTGTTCCTTCCATCGTTCATTCACCACTTTACAGGCGTTGAGTACCGTAAACTGTGGTTGAAATACTTCCAGTTCACTTGAAGTCGGACGAATAAACATGTTTTTGACAAAATGAGACTGCCACGCAATCTCGGAGATAAAACGTACCGAGTGTTTACTCGCGGCACTCGATCCGCAATAGACATCGGTTACATAAAGATTTTTGTTTGAGAGTTGCTTCAACGCTATCTGATGCAGCTCGTCAAAAGTCTCTTTAGAGATTTTTCGGTTCACATCACCCCAGGCAATATACTTGTTTGACGGCTCCTGATCGACAAAATACTTATCTTTGGGACTGCGTCCTGTAAAAATGCCGGTATTGACCATCATGGCGCCGTTATCGGCCAACTGACACTCCCGATTGTTTAACTCGTGTTTAATCAACTCATTGTAACTTAGGTTATGAAAAAGCTCTTGAGGATTGGTAATGCCTAAGCTTTCTATTTCAGTCCTATTCATCTTATGTAACCTTGTCTTCTTACTAAATTTTTCAGGCTCTCTCTGTTTCAAAATAAACAAAAAGTTTCGTCCGTGAAATTATAACAATCTTATTTATAAAATTAGTATAAAAGGAAATAATTCTTTTCCACAATAGATTCACAATTACTTTTTATACTACGACTATCCCAGATAAAAGGATAAAAGATTTGCTTGAAAGAGTTTAAATCATAGCTTAATACAACGGTGCCCGCGAGGGCTTACATGTATTTTATACACAAAGGATTGATGATGAAAGTATTATTTGCAATTTTAGGACTTACGGCTCTGTTGGCCGCTTCTGACGGAGCGGCTCTGTATAAAAAATGTGCGGCGTGTCACGGTGCCAACGGTGAGAAAAAAGCCTTGGGTAAAAGCCATATTATTAAAGATATGAGTCGTGACGATATTGTAGCAGCACTTAAAGGTTACCAAGACGGAACATACGGCGGTGCCATGAAAGCACTCATGAAAGGTCAAGTCGCCACCTTAAAAGATGCCGACATTGAGGCCATTGCCGACCACGTTGCCAAATAGTTCCCGTCTCTTTGTGTCATCGCCCCCTTCGTGGGGCTTTTTCTTTTCTCTTATATTGTGTCCCTATTCCAGTCGACGTGTTGCAACACCCTTTGAAACACGTCGTCAATATCCGCCTCTATACAGATTTCCTTGTGACTTTTCGGATGTATAAAACGTAGTGTCTGTGCATGCAGTAGCAGGCGATGTGAACCAAATCTTTCCCGAAAAAACCGATTATGCTCTCCGCGCCCGTGCGTAGTATCACCAACAATAGGATGCAGCAGATGTTTCATATGCCGACGTAACTGATGTTTACGTCCGGTTTTGGGCATAAGCCGTACCAGTGAATAACGTGCCGTCTTGTAACGACTTACAGCAAAGGGAAGTTCCAGTGTTGCAATACGCGCATACGCCGTTACTGCCTCTTGCGCTGCTTTAATGGCAACGAGGTGCGTATCCTTATAGAGAATCTCTAACATCTGTAACCTACATGTAAATTAAAAAATAATCTCAAAACGGCTTCCTTTACCGGGTTGTGACTCTACATCGATCGTAAAACCGTATTCGTTGGCAATTTTAAAGACAATATGCAAGCCGATGCCAAAGCCTCCTTCGTACGTATTGGCACGAGTATAGCGTTGAAAGATCGCATCGATTTTTTCGCTATCGATACCGATACCACTATCTTCAACGACCAGATGCTGCGCAGTCAATTCATAGTGAATGGAGCCCCCGTTTTTATTGTACTTAATAGCGTTGCTTATGAGGTTGTCAATCAAACGAGCCAGTTTCACTCTGTCGGCAGTTAGCGTAACGGCATCGTCAATATGACAATTTACATGTAAATTTTTTTGTGATGCTTTGAGCTTAAAATACTCAATACGCTCCTGAAGCAGCAAGCTGACATTGAGAGGTTCGTCGTGTCGGTTGCGTCGATTGTTAAGCAGCAGATAGGTTAAATCGTCGTAAATGGTCGAAATGGTACGTGCAGCTATTTCAATGCGTCGCATTTTGTTTTGTGTTGTTGCATCCAGATGCTTGGTCTCTATCATCTCCAAGTTGGTCATAATGGCCGACACAGGGGTGTTGAGCTCATGGGTCGTATCTTTAATAAAATCATCAAGCAGCGCTATCGCTTCTTGAAGCGGTCTGAAAAACAGACGTGAAAGGTACCATCCGACCAGCAAAAGCAGCACCAACAGTGCACCGCCGCCCCACAATACCTGAAACCAAAATTTGCGTTTCCACAAACCGTCGTCACGCGTCTCAAATACAACATAACTCTCTCCGAGTTCGTGCGATGCAAGCGGTACGACAAAGTGGATAAAATCTCCATCGAGCGCAATCACGCTCTTAAAGTCAATATGCTGATCTTCTAAAAGTGAGTATATGGGGCGTTTGGAAGCATCAAAAAGGGCCGTAGGGTACGCCAAATCAATAGGGAAAATATCGGTATCGCCCTGCATCCACCGCTTGAGCTGAGGCACATAGCGCTCACTCTGAAGCTGCATGGCAAGACGATGTTCAGAGAGCATGAGCTCTTTGGAATACCGATAGTAAATGGTGCCGATAAGCAGTAAAATCATCACCGACATCAACGCGTAAAGGATAATAAACGAACGAAACGTCTTATGCTGTGCGAAGCTGATAACCGAGCCGCTTATGACTGACAATAGTATCCTTTCCGATGCGTTTTCTTAGATTTTTAATGTAGGTACGTAGCGCCGTATCACTCGGTGTCTCGTCATAATCCCACAAATATTCCTGAATCACCTCATGAGACACTACCTCACCGCGGCGTTGCATCAGCAGTTTCAGCAGTTTCGCCTCTTTGTGATGCAGCATCACCACCTCATCGCCGATGTAAAGCTCGGCATTGGTATCGTCATACGAAATATTCTCATCAATAACAATACGCTCTTTTGTATGGTGAAAAAAGTTACGCTTTCGCAGACTCTCTATGCGCAACAGCAACTCTTTGAGCGCAAACGGCTTACGAATATAGTCATCTGCCCCGCTTCGATAGCCCGTTTCGACATCCTCAATAGCGTGTAACGACGTAATCAAAATAGCCGGAGTCTCCAGACCGTTTTTACGGCTCTCTTTGAGCAGTTCAAAGCCGTTAGGGGCAGGAACATTGACATCGAGCAACAACAGATCAAAGCGCTGTTCGTACAGTACCTCTTGTGCGCTTGCTCCATCATATGCCGCTACAACCTCATACCCCTCCTCTTCTAAAAACTCACACACGGTTTCACTTAAATTGCTATCGTCTTCTAAAAATAGTATTTTTGCCTTTTTCATGGAATATAGTATACTACAAACCCTTGCTCTAACAGAAATATAGCCGCTACACTCAAGCTAATCTTCCCATTCTCCCCATTCATCCAAAAACTAAGCGGTCTGCAACTCACTTTGTTTTGCGGAAATACCTGATAAATTGGCAACCTAATAACCTACACCACTTCTACATTCGTTGCGTATCTCATCGAAATCGAATTCGTATGCTTCGTTCATTGTTAGTCTTTGATACTATTTTATCAGACAGACACGGAATTTCTAACACTCTCTCCAAACTTCATATTCTGCTTAATATAATATTCCATCAGATACTCAATACTTGGAATAATATCATCACTATCATAGAATTTAACCATCATGCTGTTAAATTCTAATTTGTCCTTAGCTTTAATATTGAGAATAGGATAACCGCCCTCGATGAGAATACCATTCATCATAAGTCTTGATGTTCTTTTATTCCCATCATAAAAAAATTGACATTTAGCACCAAAAAGAAACATGGTAATAGCTCTTGTGATTGGGTGGTTAATCTCTTTAATTTCCTTTATACCATCATTAAAGAGTGTTTCAAGTGTGTCTGCATGCGGCACTTCATAATCAGTACCTCCTATATTTACCGCACTTTCTCTAAATGCTCCCCATTTCAACGCTTCCTCTTTAGCTACAAAAGCGTGTAATGAAATAAAGGTATCTATATCAAGTTTAAATGATTTAGACTCTATAAGTTCAAATAGATAATCAACGCTTTTGTTTTGATTGAGTACTTGTTGTTCATCACTTAGTTTGTGCCCACCTACAGTTACACCCTCTAAAAGAGTTTGTACTTCAGGGTATGTCATTGCGTTACCCTCCAATGCAGAGGTATTATAAACAAAGTCAATTTTGTCTTTTTTAGCTAAATAAAAAGCCAGCTCTTGATTAGGTTTAAAAATTGAAAGTTTACTTGTATCAATCTGGTTAATTTCTTGACTATGTAATTTCATAAATATACCTTTTTATTTGTTAGTATTATTATAGGATAAAATGTGCCACTTTGACATATTTTATCCATTCCATAGTCCGGTTGATCTGGCTACTGTCAACCGCGGAGTTAAATGAGGCAATTTTTCGTAAGACTTTTTTACGAAATGTAACCCCAAGCAACACGATTTTTTCTCTATTTTTGAGTATTTTTCGGTTAAAATTCATACAGAATCAAGCCATCATTTGACATTCCAGTAAACATGGGTTTTTTCTGTAGCTCTACAATAGCCCTTAAAGATGATTTTATCTCTTACAATATCAATAAAAATTGGTTATAATCAAATGTACTGACCCCTTCCTTTCTGCACACCTCAAGCTGCCAACCGATACACCTGGGCAGGTCATTTTCATGAACTTGTGTTTTCTAAGAACACTACGACATTTTAAACAGTATGTATTCTTTTTTCTATTTAAAAAAATAGTGTATACTATAAATTATCAAAATAACAAAGAGAATCATGACGCTCTACAGACAGAATAAAAAGACGACACACTACTACTCAGTCTCAATGTATCCGACACTCTTTAATGACTTTTTGCTGGTACACCATTGCGGCAAAAACTGCTCGCAAAAAAGTATTAAAGAGTACTACGCCTCAAAAAAAGAGGCACTGTTTCGATCACTGCATATTATTGACGAAAAACGCCATCTGGGTTTTTCAATTAAGAAAAAGCAATAAAAAAGAGCAGCGCAATCAGACCGGAGAGAAGCGCATACGGCAGTTGGGTCACCACATGTTCAATATGGTCACATCCTGATGCGAGCGATGCAATGATTGTCGTATCGGAGATTGGTGAGCAGTGATCACCGAAGACACCGCCGGAAATCACCGCACCGATACAAAGCGCGACATTCGCATCCATTCCCACTGCCATAGGTACGGCAACGGGAATCATAATACTAAACGTTCCCCAGCTCGTCCCCGTCGCAAAGGCCATGACGGCTGCAAGCAAAAAGATGACGGCCGCCACATAGGTCACCGACAGAATATCCTGCGAAAATGCTGCCAAATATGTGCCCGTTCCCAAACCCTGAGTTGATGCACCAATAGCAAAGGCAAACAGTAAAATAAGGGCAATTTCCCGCATTGACTTTAGCCCGTTAAACGCCTCTTGAAACCACTTTTTCGATCTCATCACCTGTTTGTAACGATAGTACAACCCCATAAACACCAATGTTACTACCTGCGCATAAAAAATGGCCGACGAACCGCTCCCGTGAAGCATGTTGCCCCCGCCTGTTATGAACAGTACAAGAAAAACCGTTGCAATCATAACCCCTAAAGGAAGCAGCATCAGCAGTGCATCGGCAGAATTAGTGCTGTTTTGTTGCGCGGTGCTTTTTCGGTGCGGCAGTGTCGCTTCACCCATGTTAAGATCGAACCAGATTACTGCAAATGTCACCGCCAAAGCTGCCATGGCATAAAAATTATACACCAGTGCATCAAGCAGCCATGAAACCCCATCGCCCGTAATCACACCGCTGCTGAGCTGCGTTGCAAGAAGACCCAGCACCAGTGCGCCCCAGCCGTTTATCATTATCAACGAACAGACCGGTGCCGATGTTGAGTCGCAAACATACGCCAGCTTGGCACGGCTGAATCCGTAACGCTCACTCAATGGTCGTCCTATTGCTCCGGCAATGAGCGACGTAATAGAGGATTCAATAAAGATGAGCACGCCTACTCCATAGGTCAATAAAAGTGCCGAACGTTTTGACGTCACCAGCGCATAACGGCGTGTCAACAGATCAATAAGTCCTTCAATACCTCCCGATGCTTTCAACAGTGCCATCACCGAGCCTACCAACAGAGCAAAAAGGAGTGTTTTAACAATCCATGCCTCACTCAAAAGTGATACAAAAAGCGCAACGGTATGTTGCAGTGTTGCAAGCAGCTGAAAGTCGGCAATAATGTATTGGGCGCTAAGAATACCGACAAAAAGAGAGAGTAAAACACGGCGTGTCAACAGCGCCATAACAATAGCAAACAGCGGCGGTATAATGCTGAGATAGCCGTACTCCATGAAAATTGATAACTACAGATGCATGGAGAGTCGTAAAATTCCCGGGCGTAAAAAGACCTCGGCAAAGTAGTCGCTTCGCTTCTCGTCAAGGTACTCAAACCCCAGCTTTTCATAGTCCATGCGTGTCTCAACCGAACCAATATCTAAAAGTGTCTGTACCTGTCGATACCCCTTGAGACGTGCAGTCAGCAGGTTTTTTTGTACCAGTGTCTTGAGAACCTCTAAACTTTTATATTCCGGATCAATGTAGATAAAATCAAGTACCCATGTTTTTTTGTCGAAAGTCGGCTCACACAATTTGTAGGCGCTCATGCGCTCTTGGTACGAGGCATCAAGTCCAAACTCGCTTAACGCTTTGGTAAAAATCTCATGCGTGGCAATACGTGGCTCGTATCCGCACAGCAATCCGACCACCTTGTCATGAATCTCGGCAATAATAAAGTTGCTGTAGTGGCAGTAGCTTTTTGTATCGGTGCTCACCAGTCTCTCTAGGTAATGCTGTAACGTCGCATCATCAGATGTTTCAAAAATAAGATCAAAAATACCGATTTTTTTACCTGAACGTGAACTCATAATCATGGATTTTGCAATCACTGCGGCGTCACCCTCTTTGGCAGTTCTTATTTTTATGTTCATCATATTACCTAAAGATTTAAGATGTATTGTGTTAGAGTATAATACATATCTTTAAAGTAAACTAAGGGAGGTGATTTTTTGATGAAATATGTAGTTTTTGTAATGCTCTTTACTTATCATGCATTGCTTGCATCCGAGCAGCTTCTTATTGTCATCAGTGAAGAGTTCAATGCGACCACGGCAACACTGCAGCGTTACGAGCTTAACAATCGCCGCTTTCAGCCCGTAGGTGATAAAATCAATGTTAATTTGGGACGATCCGGTCTGGGATGGAGCCAATCGGAACTTAACATTCCCCACCGTGCCGATGAACCGCTTAAACGTGAGGGTGACGGCAGGGCTCCGGCAGGCATTTTTTTCATTACGGGAAGTTTCGGCTATACGCAACATCCAAACAAGAACATGCCCTATATTCAAAGCAGCCCGGATTTAATCTGTGTCGATGACGTACATTCATCTGCCTACAATCGTATTGTACGACGCTCTCAAGCTCCCGATGCACAAAGCTTTGAACGTATGCGACGCAGTGATGCCCTCTACGCTTTGGGGTTAACACTCTCACATAACAGCAGACGCATACCCTATGAAGGTTCGTGTGTCTTTTTACATGTAGAAAAAGCTCCTCATCAACCTACTGCCGGATGCACTTCAATGTCGTACACCGATCTCAATACCGTGGTGCAGTGGCTCGACATTCGTAAAAAACCGCTGCTCATTCAGATACCCAAGCACTATTTTCCCGAAGTTATGAAGCTCTTAGATCATCTTAAAACGTTATGAGCGTACACTTCCTTTCCCTCAGCCGGTACATTTTCATATCGCTTCAAAGCCCCATACAGTTAGACTTTTAAATATTTTTATAAAAACCTATCAATCACTTTTTGCATCTTGCCACTAAAACCATACTGCTCTATACTATAACAAAGATGAAGCTTTAAGCGTTCTTCATAGTTTTTTCTATACGCTTCTTTTCCTTTCTCGCTTAAAAAAGAGTGCTTTATCATTTTTATCACTTCGGGGGTGCTAACAAGGATCCGTTCAAATATCTTTTCAAGTCGTTTCGTTTTAATACCAATTTTCTCTGCAAAAAGTTCAAAATCTTCTAAAGTATAATATCCCATAGCTTCAAAAGCCTTTGTCGGACTATCCATTTCATTCTCAAACAAATCCAATCCCATATAGCCCTCTTCATTGAGTATATGGTAACGCGTATAGAGTAAATCATAGTTGGGGGTTAAACTTCTATCTTTTCTTTCTTGGGCACGATAGAGTGAAAAATTCTTTAAATGTGCATCTGCATTGCCAATGAGATAATTCACCACTATTCGCTGATAGAAGTCTTCCAATGCAGGCATCGATGCAGGAATATACATTTGTATTGCTTTGGCGCAAGCTTCATAAGAAGATTCATACTTGTAGTTTTTACCTTGCTTGTCGGAAGTATATGCTAGTACCGCTGCAAAGTCTTCTTGATCAAGCTTTTGTCCATTTTTGTCATAGTCAAAACGTTTGGTGATATATGCCAATTCACCTGAACTAAAAGGAATCAATGCAGAATCTGCCGTAGGTATCTTAAATATCTGCTTTGATATCTGCATACTTAAGTGCTCATTGGCACATATGTCATGGCTGTTATCGACTTGTTCTTCGCTGGGGGAAGGCTTGAGAATATAGCGTCCTTCTATATCTGTGGTAACTAATGTATTATGTTCATCAAATGCTAAAGAGAGCTTGTCTTGTATTCCAGAGATAGAAATACGTTTTGCATATTCTTTACGTTTTTGGTAAAACTCTTGCTTATTAAAAGACAAACCAGAGACCTTCCTTCCACCAAAAAGCTCCTTCATACATTTAGGACAATAAATCTTTGCACTTTGTGCTAAACAGCTATGACACCTCATGTAATATCTCTTTCAATGTTATAGAACCAATTGTATTAAATTCTGTTGTTTTTATGAGTCGTGTAAAGTGATCTTCAGGATCAATCTTCAGTTCTCTACACTGCATCTCTTTCACAGCCCCTTCCGCTAAAAGGTTAAAGAAAAAAGAAAAAAGGGTTTTAGAACGAAACACCTCCTCCTGCAAAGGAAAATGTACCGAGATACTCACTGCATCTTCATTTTCTAAGTAATGCAACATGTATTGAAAAAGGTATATTCCTGCATCATCTTTCTGAAGCAGGCCTATCTCCTCACCATTTCTATATACTCTGGCTTCTTGCATCTACTTATCCTTTAAGCTCTAAGCTACATTCAAGACCTAGAACATTTATAAGCTTTTCTAATGAATTTAACGTAATATTCCCTCTACCTTGTTCAAGCTTTGAAAGTGTCGTAGAACCGATCTCCGCCATCTCACATAAATCTACCTGTTCCAGTCTAAGTTCTTTACGTCTTTGTTTTATTTTGAGACCTATCTTTGATTTTAAGTCCATATTTTAGACCTTTTTATTTATACTATAACATAAATATTTATACAAACATAATGCTTTTGTTTGAAAACTAAGTTTTATTTACACTATAGCATAAATATTTTTATTATTTAAAGAACTTTTAAAAATCTTCAGATTGATCATCTTAAAACGTTATGAGCGTACACTTCCCAACTCCAACATCACCGTATCGCGATGCGTTGTGTGCGCACGGCGGCATGCACTCTCAAACGCATCGCTCTCACCGACAATAACGCATGTCTCCTTGGCACGGGTAATCGCCGTATAGAGAAGCTTGGTATTGTGCATCATGTAGTGTGAAAAACTCATGGGCATCAGTACCGCGTTATACTCCATGCCCTGTACCTTATGAATGGTAAGCGCATACGAAAGCATCAGGTGCGACACTAACTGTGAAAAATCATACTGCACAACCAAGCCTTCGTTGGGGTAGACCATGTATGCTAACTCCTCATCACTGTCAATTTTAAATAGAAGCCCGCTCATACCGTTAAAAATACGCCGCTCACTGCCGGCTGCACCCGCTTTGTACTCCTCTTGGGTAAACGACAGCATGTTGTCATTTTTAGTATGTACCACTTTATCCATTACTCGAAATTCCCGATCACCGCGTTTCACAACCGAAGCGGCATTCGGATTGGAGTACTCTTGCAGCACTTTATTAAGATGATCAACACCCAACAGACCTCCTTTAACGGGTGAAATCACCTGAAATGCCGTCAAATAACGATGCAGTTCTTTGTTTTTCAGGGCCTTTCGGGCATTGGGAATATAGGTCATCGCTTGACGGATAAGCCTGCTTAAAATCGCGTGGGCATTGCTCTGTCGAAGTTCAGCCAACTCCGACGCGTTCATGCTCTGTTTCGAGGCATAATAGTTTGCAATACTGACATCTATAAACTCAAAATCATCATAAAAGGCTTGGTACTGCGGTATATTTCCCCGACGAATGTCATTGGCAATCAAAGCAATAGAGTGGGCATCACTTTGACGAAAGATCTCGGTGAGCTTTACCGTCGGTGCCAGTTGAAGCGTTAAAACATCGCTCAAGACATTACCCGCACCAATCGGCGGCAGCTGTGCATCATCTCCGACAATAATGAGCACACACTCACGGGCCACCTTGGCTACCACACGGGCAAACAGCGTGGCATTAATCATAGAGGCTTCATCAATGAGCAATACCTCAAAGGGAAACGTATCGTGTTCATCATACTTAACCAACAGGCTTTGCAGTGTCGCACTGGCATAGCCGGTACGCTCTCCGATACGCTGCGCGGCAATACCGCTGAGTGCCGTTGTCATCATTGCTGCAGCATGATAACGCCGACTTAGAAGATCAAGCATCGTTTTTGCCGTTGTACTTTTTCCGGTTCCTGCATAACCGACTAAAAAGAGGAGCCGTATGCCGCTGTTTATGCGCTTGACCGCCTCCTTTTGTTCGCTACCCAATACCACCGGGTCTTCTGCTAAAAATTCCTCAAGGTCGGTAACAACAGGCTCGTCTTGAACGGCTGCACGACGTTGAAACTCTTTAAGCAACAGTCTCTCCGCCTCATAGAGCCGACGGGGAGAGAGACGCTGCTGTTGCATCATCATAACCCGCTCATCATGAATCAGTTCAAGCAGTACCGCCTCATAATGTTGATGCTGTTGATGAAAGTGCAGTATCTCATCGAGTTTTACAAACAGCAGCTCTTTGGCAACCACACTGTTTCCTTGCTGCTCACACAACTCAAAGAGCAGATAGTCCATGGCGCTGCGCAGACGCTTGGGGCTGTAAGGATCGACACCCATTTTCAACGCAATGGCATCCGCACGTTTAAAACCGATCCCACTGACCGACGTTAGGATATAGGGATTATTCCTAATGGCCCCGACAGGATCATTCACCTCTTTCATGGCGGCGGCAATGGCGGTAAGCAGTGTCGGTGTCACCCCAAACGGCGTCAACAACTCTCCGAGTTCTCGCATAGACCGATACTGCTTCCATGAGTTTTGAATGGTTTTAAGACGTTTGGATGTTATGCCCTTAACCGCTAAAAGCCGCTCAATGTCATTATCTAAAATATCAATCAATCCCGCTTCCGTAAACGTCTCAATCAATTCGGCAGAGAGTTTTTTACTAAACCCCTTAATCACACGGTTCAAAAAGAAAAAGAGCGGGTTTTGGTTGACATGCAAGGACTCAACAATAAAAGTCTTACCATATTTTTTATGGGCTTCGTAATACCCTTTCATTCGGACAGCCGCCCCTTTAAGGTGGGTAACGTCACTCTCAAAATAAGTACCGCGTATTTTGGTGCCGTCACTTAAAAGCGCAACAAAAAAACCATCGTCTCCCTCATAGACAATACTCTTTATCTGACCGATAATTTCTTGCAATACTACGCTTTAACGCGCTCGTTACGCTCTGCTTCTTGCGCTTTGTAGAGCTCGGCGCATCCACGGGAAAGCTCACGAATTTTTAAAATATAATTGGCGCGTTCGGTTTGTGAAATTGCTTTACGGGCATCGAGAGTATTAAATGTATGTGATGCTGCCATACACAGATCATAGGCCGGCAACGGCAATCCTACCTCCAGTGTTTTGGCACACTCCTGCGATTTCGCTTCAAAATCAGCAAAAAGCATCGCCGTATCGGCACTATCAAAATGGTACTTGGAAAACTCAATTTCGCTCTCTTTGTGAATATCGCGATAATAGGTTTTGCCCAAAGCGCCCTCACCCCAGAGAATATCAAAAATCGAATCAACCCCCTGCAGGTACATCGCCAAACGTTCCGTACCGTAGGTAATCTCTACGGCAACGGGGTCACAAGCAATACCGCCGACCTGCTGAAAATAGGTAAACTGCGTTATCTCCATACCATTTAACCACACTTCCCAGCCCAAACCCCATGCTCCAAGTGTCGGAGACTCCCAGTTGTCCTCGACAAAACGGATATCGTGTTCGTGCAGATTGAGTCCGAGATACTCCAGACTTTTAAGATACAGTTCTTGAATACGCTCCGGACTCGGCTTAATCAGTACTTGAAACTGATAATAGCTTCCCAGACGGTTCGGGTTTTCACCGTAACGCCCGTCCGTCGGACGACGCGAAGGTGCCACATAAGCCACCGACCACGGTTTGGCATCCAAAGAGCGCAAAAAGGTAGCCGGATGAAACGTACCTGCCCCGGCAGGAATATCGTAAGGATGTACAATACTGCACCCTTCATTCTTCCAAAACTCCTGAAGCTTTAAAAGCATATCACTAAATGTTATCATCACTACCTCACTGTAAATATTGATGACATTATACCAAACCGTATGACCCCCTGTAAGCTAAGGCATTTATAAGAGGTTAATATAACTTCCCTATACTATGATGCATGATGAACCTTCTACTCCTTACAATCGTCGTCCTTGTTGCTCTCAACGGATGCGGCGGCACAGGTACCTCCTCGACGCAACCCCTCCTCTCCGTTCCACCGCCGAATCAGGAGCGTCCGATGCTACTCATTCGTCTCAGTTACGACAATATTGATTTTCACAACGATGCCGCAGCCTGGCACCGCAAAATATTCGGATTTGAAAACCATCAACTGAACCACTATTTTCATGAGGTCTCGTACGGCAACTTCTCGTTTTATCCCGCGGCAGAAGACGACGAAGTACCCAACGACGGTATTATTTCCGTTACCTTACCTCGCAACCATCCCGATTCGGGTATGGGCAACGCCATTGATGTGGATCTTTCGCAAGCCATTGTAACCGCCGATGCCCACATTGACTTTGCACAATATGACAGCGATCGTAACGGAGCGCTCACCCCCGATGAACTGCAACTCGTATTTATAGTCGCCGGCAACGAAGATGCTTTCACCGGAGACAATGCCAGCTTAGGCGTATGGGCGCATGAATCCTGTACGGAACGGCGCAATACCCCGACGGTTGACGGCGTTAGCATTATGGGCTGTCAGTACCAAGGCAATTACGCACTCTTTGGCGAACGCCACGGTGACCGTGACGCAACCATTGGTATTATCGCCCATGAACTCGGTCATGCCGCTTTCAATCTTCCCGATCTGTACGATACCACCGACCGTTCAGCCGGCGTGGGCTATTTTGCATTAATGGGAGCAGGCATGTGGGGACGTGACGGGCTGGGCGATCTGCCCGGAAATACCCCGACGCATCTGTGCGCATGGAGTAAAAGTGCCCTCCAATGGATCATACCGACCACGCTCAATGATGCCAACAATTTACATGTAAATTTTTATGCTGTCGCCTCACCCAAATTTAATGTTTTAAAACTTCCTGTAAGCAAGAGTGAATATTTTTTGTTGGAAAACCGCCACTACAGCGGTTATGACCGCGGATTAAAAGCAATAGCATTCGCGTTTGAAGGCGGTTTGGCCGTGTGGCACATCGATGAAAAAGTCATTACCGACCGTTGGGCCGATAACACCGTCAATGTTGACGTACTGCATAAAGGGGTCGATCTGCTGGAGGCGTCACGCGCAGTTTTAGACGACGATGCCGCGGCATACGGCAACAAAGAGAATCTCTTCTACCAAGGAAACGTCGATACACTGACTCCCGACACTATGCCATCGACAGCAGGCTACAATGGCCGCCCGAGCGGCATTAATATCACCGATATCTCCCCGCCATCCGAGGTTATGCATGCGACCATCTCACTGTAAGGAAACATGATGAAATTGCTGTTATTACTACTGTTTTTAGGTTCACTGTTACCGGCTGCACCGGCATTCCACGGTTATTTGGAATTACGTGACACGAACAACGAACCGTTTTATGCCCACCTCAAGGGCGATGAATATCTCAACTGGTTTGAAAGCAGCGCAGGCGAGATTCTACTTTTTAACAAAGAACGCCAACGGTACGAATATGCCGTCGTTAAAGATGACAAGCTCGTCCCCTCCGGTATTGCCAAAAAAGCCCATACAAAAACTCGCGCGCTCCAACCCATAAGCCGCCAGACATTACAACGGCTCTGGAGACAGGCACGCTCTCATGAACGTCAGCGCCGCCAAGAGTCACCTTAGCACATGCTGCAGATAATATCGCCGATCTCTCGTTTCAAAGAGTCTGCCACCACGCCGCATTTTACTTTAAGCAGATAACAGAGGTTGTGACGCGGTGCAGGTGAAAGGCACTCGTAATTTCCCATCCCTTTGGCAAGCACGACATCGGCACTGTCAAAAAGCCGCTGTGCCTCTTTCGTGGCACGCTCATAGACAAATCCGGGAGTGTTGACCCCGCTGTCAACCACGCTGCATAAAGCATCAAACCCTGCCTCTTTTGCTTCTTGCAACGTCACATCATTAATAATCGGCACCCCGCGCACCATATAATATACATGTAAATTTGGGTAGCGTTGCTGCAGGGTTTCTATTGCCAGATAGTCAAAAATATGCTCACCGGCGTTATCGGCAATATACAACAAGGTAGAAGCTGTTGCGAGCTTTTCGTGAAGCAACGCGACATTATCGACGGCAAACGGCGTGTGAAAAATACGTTCAAGCTCCTCGTCAAGATCAAACCGTACTGCCGCCGCCAGGTCAATGACATTGCCGGCAACAGCAATTTTTACTGCCGTCATTAACGGATCTTGCGAAGCGGCAAGACGCTTTTTCAATACGGGAACCGAGCGACGTGCCTGTTGTGTCGAATGCTTTTTGACCGTATCGTACAGATCCTCTTTGTGGGCAATACGTGCCATCGCTTCATAAACTTCAGCGGCTACCTCCGGCGGTGACGCATGAAAATCGAAATGCTGCGAGGCATCACGAACATATGCATACAGCCGACTTCTCAATGCGTCATCGGCACCTATGGCATCGGCAACGCGTAACGACTGGTTAACAATACACTCTACACAAGGCGTTGCCAGAGTCATTTGTCGCCGTACTCGTCGACCACTTTATTCCACATCAGCTTGTATTTACGACGCATAAACTCTACCTCTTTTTGCGAGAGCTTTAACTGCTGGGTCAAGGTTTCAATGGTATTGCGGTCTTCTTCGTACAGCTCTTGCAAAGAGGAGAGTGCCTCTTTCAAAAAGAGGTTTTCGCTTTTGACCGATTCTATGGTCTCATCTTTGGCATCGAGTACTTTTTCATGCAGATTCAAAATCGTACCGATGGTTTTTTCGACAAATTGCGGTCCGACGGTAATGTTACCGCCGGTCTGTACCAGCTCTTTGACCTCTGCTTTCACCACGCTGTTGGCTCCTTTAAGCGGGTCAATATAGGTTTGATTGTTTTCTACTTTAACACTAAGCTTACCATGAGATATGAGATCGTCAATAGAACTACTGTCAAGTCCCGTAACACTTGAATACTCTTCTACACTCATCCACGTTTCACTCATCATAAGCCTTTCGTTATTTGTATTATAAAATAGTCTCGATCTCTAAAGAGTCCGTCTCTACTTTTTTTGCTTTGGCAATACGGTCTTCTTTAAGCTTGATGCTCAAATCGTCATTGTCCAGTGCCAAAATCTGCATGGCCAAATAGGCCGAGTTGATTGCTCCGGCTTTACCGATTGCCACCGTAGCCACCGGCATACCCGCAGGCATCTGTACCGTAGAGAGCAACGCGTCAATACCGCTGAGTGCCGAAGCACTCATCGGTACGCCGATAATGGGTTTGACGGTTTTCGATGCCAATACACCGGCCAAATGTGCCGCCATACCCGCTGCGGCAATAAAGACCTGCGCCCCTTTTTTTTCAGCACTTTGAATGTACTCTTTCGTACGCTCAGGCGAACGATGCGCCGAAGAGATGACCAGCTCATGGTGAACACCAAACGCATCAAGCGTATCGGCACAGGCCTTCATAACATCATAGTCACTTTTACTTCCAATAACAATCGAGACGAATTTCATAAGGTTCCTTTTTAATTTTTTGGTGCAGTGCACATATCTTCGGTAGATGGAATTCTGAAAAAAGTATACTGAGGAAGTTTTAACGGAAGTACAATCGGATTGATATTCCCGCTGTGCACCTCTTCCCAAATCTTGCCGTTTTGCGCTTTGAGCTGTTTGAAAGAGAGATAATAGACACCGTTTTTACATGTCACGGATCCAATCTCATTATCGATCTCGCTGAGTGATGCCGAAGCGGGAGCGACAATCTCCATGGGTTCATGCGGCAGGGTCTTGTATTTGCACAAAAAATGGCTCCCGTCTTCACTGACCATGCCCGTAACCTGATGCGTTCCGAGTCCAATGGTAAAATCCAGGCTCTGCGTATCGTGCTTCTCGAACGGACGATTGACCAAATAGGCATCGGTATAACCGCGATTTTGCAAGGTTTGAAGCTCCCGCGCATACGCATCGGGGTGGGAGACACCCCGGTAGTAATCATCAATAGCACGGCGGTAGGTTTTCGTCGTCACGGCCGCATAGTAAGAGGTTTTGGTGCGCCCTTCGATTTTAAGCGAGTCCACGCATCCGCTCTGTAGAATGTCACCGATATGTGATGCCAGATTGAGATCTTTGGCATTCATAATGTATGTTCCGACTCCCGGATCTTCTTCTAAACGAAAGAGGGTTCCCGTCTCGGGGTTGGCAGCATAGAGTTCATACGGAAAACGGCAGTCATTGGCACAGCTCCCGCGATTGGGAACCCGTCCGCTCTGCAACGTTGAAATCAGACACCGTCCACTGTAAGCAAAACACATAGAGCCGTGTACAAATACCTCCAGCTCCAGATCGGGCAGATGCTGTTTAATAATTTGCAGATCGTTGAGCGAAATTTCACGGGCGGCAATAATACGCCGCGCTCCCATATTGTAGTAGATTTCCGCATCGAGCAGATTCATCACATTGGCTTGTGTGGAGAGATGCAACGGTATGTGCGGTGCAATACTGTGTGCCAACGACAGCACGCCTGCCGTAGCGACAATAAAGGCATCCGGTTGCAGTGCCGCCATGGCGGCAATATGCTTTTTTAGCAAAGAGAGCTGTGAGTTAAACGGAAATCCGTTAATGGTGACATAAACCTTTTTTCCGCGTTTATGCGCATAGGCGATGCCTTCTGCAAAACTCTCAAGATCGAACTCTTTACCCGAACGGATGCGCAATGAAAAATGGCTCACACCGCCATAAACGGCATCGGCACCGTAGTCAACGGCAATTTTTAGTTTTTCCAGATTTCCCGCAGGAGCAAGGAGTTCTACTCGGCTCATTTCGTATCTCTTTTTTAGCGTAATGGTATCTAATTTTTCCCTAAAGAGGCGATAAGCGCTTCGATATCATCCGTACTCACAACATCTTCGGTCGTACTGTCTCCGGGAAGATGCGTTGCCGAACCGACCCGTGCTTTGTCATCAACCTTCCCTTCAAAGAGCTGATTCATATAGTTCGAGAGTGCCCGCATGACATTAATTACCCGCTCAATTTTTTGGCGGTGAATGTCTTGATACTGCATAATATCCATCACCTGCATGATGGAGTCACCGCTGCTTTGAAGCACGCCCACCGTCCCCTGGGCACACTCAAGCGCTGCTTCATTCTTCTGCATCTGCTCTTTGAACGTCTCAATTTCGGGAAACTTTGCATGCAGCGCGCTAAAGGTTGCAATATTGGCCTCAAATGTCTCAATACAGCGTTGAGCATTCTCCTCTTCTTCCATCAGATCGTTGCTGATGCCTTCAATAATATCAAAAATTTCACTCGCTTTCTCTTCACTCTCTTTGGTGACGTCATCGAGTTGATGGACAACCTGGTTGTCACTGCTGGCCGGAGGCGGGTAGCTGTTGGTCGCTTCCGCTTTGTAACGCTCTGTCTCATCTGTTTCATGATGCGTCTCGTCATCACGTATCTCTTCTTCAGGTTCAGGCGCTTCTTCGACATCGTCAAGATCAATATCGCCGCTCATCAAAGCGTCCAGTTCTTCTTGTGTCATCAGACATTCCTCTCTATAATTTATTTTGTACTATAATACATAGATAACTTTAAGAGTGACCTTAAACTATAAAATGTGAGAAAATATTATGAAAATTGATTTACATAACCATACACCTTTGTGCAATCATGCCACGGGATCTATTGAAACTTACGTACAACATGCCATAAAACACAACATTGATGTTTTCGGTTTTAGTGATCATGCCCCCATGGATTTTGACCCCAAATATCGCATGCGTTTTGACGACATGCGCACGTATGAAGAGGAGATTTTACATGTAAAACAGAAATATGCCGGTGAGATCGACATTCTTACCGCTTACGAAGTCGATTTTCTGCAAGGACATATGGACAAACGCGTACTCCATGCCAAGGTCGATTATCTGATCGGATCGGTTCATTTTATTGACGGCTGGGGCTTTGACAATCCTGAATTTATCGGACGTTACGAGCATGAAGACATTGACCACATCTGGCAACGCTATTTCGACCTGATTGAAGCGATGGCGCAGAGCCGTCTCTTCGATATTGTCGGACACCTTGACCTTATTAAAATTTTTAAATTTTTGCCCAAACGTCCTGTCTGCGATATTGCCCACAAGGCCATCCGCGCAATTAAAGCGGCTGATATGACCATTGAAATCAACATGGCAGGCTATCGCAAACCCATTGCCGAAGCCTACCCCTCACGTGCCATTCTTGAACTCGCGTTTGATGCCGGTATTCCCATTACGTTCGGATCCGATGCACACCGGCCCGATCAGATTAATCGGTTTCGAAATGAGGCGGTAAGCTTGGCAAAAGATGTCGGCTATAACCGCTGTGCTACTTTTAGAAACCGCAACCGTGAGTTGGTCACTTTTTAACCAACTCTGCCTCTTTGTTTATTTAATCTTTCGTTATACTTACATCAATACACAAAAAAAAGGTATATCTATGGGAAAATTTGTAAACAGCACCGATGAGTTCTTCAAATATTGCGAAGAGAATGATGTTCAATTCGTTGATCTTCGTTTTACCGATATTAAAGGATCATGGCACCACCTTACCTATCGTATGAGTGCGGTCAATAAAGACAATATTGAAGGCGGATTTCCGTTTGACGGTTCTTCTATTGAAGCATGGCAACCGATTAATCAGTCCGACATGCTGCTCAAGGCCGATCCGACGACTGCCTTTTTAGACCCGTTTACCGCGGATCCGACCATTATTGTTTTCTGTGATGTTTTTGACATTTACAAAGGCGAACTGTATGAAAAATGCCCGCGCTCTATTGCCAAAAAAGCACTCAAACACGCTGAAGAGCTCGGTATTGCCGATGCCGCTTACTTTGGACCTGAAAATGAGTTTTTCATTTTTGACAACGTTCAGTTCATTGACAATATTAACGAAGCCGGCTATAAAGTCGATACCGAAGAGGGTGAGTGGAATTCCAACACAACCTATGAAGATATGTACAATACGGCACACCGCCCCGGCACCAAAGGCGGTTACTTCCCGGTACAGCCGACCGACTCCATGGTCGATCTTCGTGCCGAAATGATGCTTGTTTTAGAGCAGGTCGGCCTTGAAGTCGTTTTGGGTCACCACGAAGTGGCGCAAGGACAAGGGGAGATCGGGGTTGTCTTCTCCGATATTATTACGGCGGCAGACAATGTACAAAAATACAAATATGTCGTTAAGATGATTGCACACCTTAACGGTAAAACGGCAACATTTATGCCAAAACCGCTCTACGGCGACAACGGCAACGGCATGCACGTACACCAGTCACTCTGGAAAGACGGCAGCAACCTTTTTTACGAAGAGGGCAACTACGGTAACTTGAGTCAAATGGCCATTAACTATGCCGGCGGTATCTTCAAGCATGCGGCAGCGGTAGCGGCATTCACCAACCCTTCGACCAACTCTTACAAACGTCTGCTTCCGGGATTTGAGGCACCGAGTATTTTAACCTATTCGTCTCAAAACCGTTCGGCGGCATGTCGTATTCCTTACGGCGCGGGCGAAAAAGCAACCCGTATTGAAATGCGTTTTCCCGATTCCAGCTCATGTCCGTACCTTGCCTTTGCGGTTATGATGATGGCGGGACTCGACGGTATTAAAAACAAAACCGTACCGGTCGGCCCGATGGATGAAGATCTTTTTGAGCTCTCTTTAAATGAGATTCGTGAAAAAAATATTCCTCAAATGCCGCATACGCTGCGTGAAGCTCTTGAAGGATTGATTGCCGACAACGAATTTTTAAAACCGGTCTTTACACAGGAGTTTATTGACACCTATCAAAACTACCGCTTTGAACGTGATGTATGGCCGGACGAAGGTCGCCCGACTGCTTACGAGTTCAAGACAACGTATCAGTGCTAACAAAGATTTGGGAGCAGTGCTCCTGAATTCTCCCCTTCTCAAACAATAATTTTTATCCTTTAATAATTCTAAAACTTTATTTTTACATGTAAATTCCCGGTATCGTCCTGCGCTCCTTTTTGCTATAATTGCGCCAACAGTATGAACCTGTAGCAAGATACTGTTGTAAAAGTTTACTAGAAGGTTGTTTTATGAAACATATCCAATCGGGCAAATACCGCCCGTATCAACCCATTGATTTGCCAGACAGAACCTGGCCTTCCAATACCATCACCAAAGCACCGGTATGGTGCAGTGTCGATTTGCGCGACGGAAACCAAGCATTAATCACACCCATGAACCTTGACCAGAAACTTGAACTTTTCAACCTCTTGCTACAACTCGGATTTAAAGTAATCGAGGTGGGGTTTCCCTCCGCCTCTAAAGTAGAATTTGATTTTTTGCGTACGTTAGTCGACAACAATATGATTCCCGACGACGTTACCATTCAGGTGTTGGTACAAGCACGAGAACACCTCATTGAGCGTACGTTTGAAGCCCTTAAGGGAGTGAATCATGCTATTGTGCATCTGTATAACTCTACCTCGGTGGCGCAACGTAAAATTGTCTTTAAAAAAGAGCCCGAAGAGATTATTGCCTTGGCCCTGGAAGGGGTCGATTTGGTAAAAAAATATGAAGCGGCACACCGCGGTACCATCGATTTGGAGTATTCACCGGAGAGTTTTACGGGAACGGAGTTGGAGTTTGCCGCAAGAATCTGTAACGCGGTCACGAAACGCTGGGGCATCAGCGCTAATCGTCCGGTCGTGATAAACCTGCCCGCTACGGTGGAGATGTCAACGCCCAACGTCTATGCTGACCAAATTGAGTGGATGAGCCGCCATCTGGACAACCGCGAGCATGTGTTAATCTCAACCCACACCCATAATGACCGCGGCACCTCGGTTGCCGCTACCGAATTGGCGCTGCTTGCCGGTGCTGACAGGGTGGAAGGAACGTTATTGAGTAACGGAGAACGTACCGGAAATGTCGATATTATCACGTTGGCACTGAACCTCTATACGCAAGGTATTGATCCTAAACTCGATTTTAGCGATGTCAATACCGTGCTTGATGTCGTTGAGCGTTGTACCAATATTGAGACCCATGTACGTCATCCGTATGTCGGTGAATTGGTCTATACCGCTTTTTCGGGATCGCACCAAGATGCTATCAACAAAGGGTTGGCATACCAGCGTGCAAAACAGAGTGACTTCTGGGAGGTACCGTACCTGCCGATTGACCCTGAAGATGTCGGACGAACGTATGAAAGTATTATTCGCATTAATTCCCAATCGGGGAAAGGAGGCGTTGCTTACATTCTTGAAGATAAATTCGGCTACCATATCCCTAAAAAGATGCAGCCCGAACTCGGACGTCTGGTGCAGTATGTGACCGATAAGGAGGGTCGTGAACTTGACCCTAACGAAATTGAAGCTATTTTTAAAGAGAACTACTGTGATGTTAAAGGTCATTTGGAATTGATCGACTTTGCCGTTCACTCCAAAACCAGCAAAGACAACACGGTACAATGTACCCTCACGTACACGATAAACGCACAATCCGTCCGTAGCGAAGGGGTCGGTAACGGTCCCATTGATGCCTGTAAAAATGCTTTAATGAAACACTACCCCAACGCGTTTACCATTGCGTCGTATTCTGAGCACTCGCGCGGTGAAAAATCATGCGCGCAGGCCATTGCCTACATGCATATTGAAAACAGCGAACTGGAAAGTTTTTTCGGTGTGGGTGCCGATACCGACATTACCTATGCGTCGGTTAAAGCACTTTTCAGCGCATTAAACCGTGCCTTTAGCTAATTATTTTTTGACCTCTTTTTCATAGAGGTCAAACACCGACACGCCTTCGGGAAGCGTCACTTTGGCATCACGAAACGAACGTACGTGCGCAATGATATAGTCAAACTTTTTACGCAATGCGGTTGCGTGAGGCACGTTGGGACGGTACCAGTCGCCTTTGGCCGAAAAGAGCCAGTCAATAGCCCGCTTGATATCGTCACTACTGTAACCGTCAAGCTCCATAAGCCGTTTTATCTCCTGTGCCCAGCTCCAATCTGTCGGCTCTTCAAACTGCGGATTGATCCTTTGCAAATGGCCGATAAAACGCTGTGCCAATTGAAACTGTTCGGGTGTCGGCTTAAAAGTCTCATCATAGACGGCAACGCTTTGCGAGCTTGAAAGGCGTTTTTGCTCACGCAGTGCCCAACGTTGAAATTCTGCCTGCCAATCATGGCTTTTGGTATTGTGTGACCGCTGATAGAGCTCAAAGTCGACAAATACATCTTCAGGAAGCTGCATCTTATGCAGCAATCCCAAGGCGTACTCCTGCAAGACTTTGTACTGCTCATTGGGCATATTTAAAAAATACCACTCCTGTGTAGCACTTTCGGTGCGCAGCGGAATATTTACATGTACCGTTGCATGCTGCTCTTCTATAATGGACGCGGCAATTGTATAGAACAAGAGCCGTACCCCATCTTCATTAATGCTGACCCGCTCTACAATGCGCTTTTGGCACAATTCATCTAAAACAAGAATGACCTGTTGCACGTCCATCTGCAACAGTGACGCCAGCGTATCGGCTCCAATTCCCCTGCTCCGTCGGCCCCAATGTACGGTATGGCGTATCACAATGGGAATAATCGCACGCTCATAGATACTCAGGTGGTTATGATCAATAAGAAATTCAGGAATGAGCACCATTACCGTGATCCGTTCATTAACCGGTGTGTCGTACGCGAAGGTGCAATCTCTTGAGTACTGTTCTCATGATGACGACGGACAATGGCATTTTTATACTCAAGCTCCACACGCTTTAGAAAGAGTGACTTGTCATAAGCAACATGATGAAAGATCCACGCTTTACCCAAAGCTTTTACCACCTCAATGTCGAGATCGTCCAGCAACAACTCTTGCGTTTGCGCATTTTTAAGACGCGCAAAATGGACCCGACAAAAACGCGCCTCTTCCGAAAGTGACCGGTCATCATCAAGCACAATCATTTTATGCAGTTCGTACAGCGTACCGTAGAGCCGATTCACCCGTTCCGTGACTTCGGCGAAAAGCTCGTTTTCATACTCTTGTTCAAAACTCCGTACCACCAAAGCAATCTTTTCAAACGCCCCCTTGTATGCATACTCATTGTGTGAAAGCCGTCGGAAAAACTCCCGGTACTGCACACGCTCTATTGCCTGTGTCAAATCGGCAATATGCGCTCGTAAATTGATATCTTCTTCAATTTTAAAATAGTTCATCAAGGAGCTGACAAATTGGTCTTTAATAGTGCTGTCAAGTTGGTTCATAACCGTAATTATACATGAATTGCATTGCAAAACCGTTATTTCTTCGCTCAATCTGGCTTTAATTTATCTTGTTATTAACAACAATAAGGTATGATATAGAAATTTAGCTGATGAAAACAATCAGTTAGGAAATGTTAAAAAAAGGAATTTTTATGGCAAAAAAAGAGTTATTGAGCTTGGCTGCGGCATCCCTTATGGCAGCAACACTGGTAGGATGCGGCAGCAGTTGTCGTCCGGGAACGGATTGTACCCAGCCTTCAGAAACCAATGGTACGATTGATACCAATGAGACCAATATAACACTAGGAAGCATTGACATTACTGCAGCTGCACCGGCATTGGTGCTTCAGGCAAATCTTCTTAAAGGAGACGAAGCATTCAGTACCTCAGACGGCGGTATCTACACATGGAACAGCACAACACTTGCAGAATTTAGCAGTACACAAGGTGCTGTTGACACCAATGAAAACGGCATGGCAGATGCGCAAGACCCGCTTGCTCCAAACATGAAAGCTGCGGCAGGTTCTAAAAACATTAATCCTTTTACGACATTAGAAGCCTACGGTATGTCACTTGATGCCATTAACTCCAAATACGGCACTACACTGAGCTCAACCGATATTGATCTAAGCAGTGACGATCTTTCTCTCTATAAAGCTGCCGCCAAAGCAAGCCTTGAGATTGCTTACGCACAAAGCCAAGGAGGAACCATTCCGGTCTATACCAATACCAATTGTCAGGCCATCAAAGGGTGTCTTTCCAATCATGAGCAAATTACGCCGTGTCGTCCGACCGATGTTATTGTCTGCGGTAGCGATGCCAACAACAGTTCAAACAATGCCGATGACAATATCATTAATTTTCCTACAGAGTTGCAAACGGCATTCAATGCTATTGATGCAGCCCAGAACAGAGAAACGGTTAACAGTGCTATTACACCGGTATTGGGGGGCTACAATGGGTTTTTTACCAACGTAGATGCCAATGAAAGCAACCAAACGGCTCCATCGCGACCCTAATTAGAATCAATTAGCGTACTGCTTCTCCCGGTCGGGGCGGTACAATAGCTTCTACCTCTTTTTGTACATAATTTTCAAGATTTTTTGAATCAATATCGATGCGTTGACGTACCGAAGGGTTACGCATATCATCAATAAATGCCGCGGAAACGGTTGAAACTCCGTTGGTTTTTAAATTGGTCACACGCAACTCGGTAATGCCCGAACCCTCTTCAATAAGCGCTTTGGGAACTTTTAAAAAGAACGGTTCACCGTCAATGCTTCCTTGAAGTGTTGTGGAGCCGCTGGGTTTTCGAGCATCTTGCAAGTTTTTATTAATAAGAGCAATCTCAAAGTTTTTTGAACGGTCGTATGTTTTGGATTCTAAATATTTTTCACGCGGTAGATGTTTTGTTTCAGCAGGTTTGTTTAGAGCCGATTCGCTCATTTTCTGAGTTTCGTAACGAATAGAGACGTCATCTGTGTCGGGAATATTTTCAGAAGCGACATGCGCTTCTTGCGGCAGCTTTTGCGCTGTAGCAAACTCTACAGCGTCATCTTGCATTAACACTACCAAGGCGGCTATTGAGATAATGCCACCAACACCCAAAAGTACGGTTTTATTCAAACTCAATCACTTTGTTATTTATCAGTTTGTACTTAACCGGCAACTTTTCAGAGTACATAAACGACCCTTTCGTATTGGCACCGACAAGCTTGTAAGCGCGGTTCTCTTTCGGATCGGCTGAGACTACGATCCACTCAAAAGCACCCTGCGCTCCGTCACCGTCAATATCTGCAGTAAACATGTACCAGTTTCGCTCCAGACGATTGGCAGCAATATCCGTTCGCTTCTCCCAACCGAATACGTCGTCTTGAGTAGGAGAGTTGGCTAGCAACTGATAAATATCTCCCGATTCAAGATCAAGATAGGCCCAGTTTTTATACTGCTTCTCTTCTTCGTTAAAAAACTGATATTGCGAGAAGACGCCTTTAAAATGAAATACTTTTCCGGAGACCGCATCGGCGGCATCTTGCGCCTCTTTTTGTAGGTCATATTCCGGATCGGCCGGTTTCAGCTTGGCATCACCGTCTTTACAGTCATTATCGAGACCGTCGCCGGCAATCTCTTCGGCATCCGGATGAATTTTCGGATTGTAGTCATTACAATCGACATCGGCATTGTAGCCGTCACCGTCTTTGTCTTTGTTGACAATAACCGGCGCCGGATTCGGATCAACGTAACAGTCTTCCCAAAAGTTACAGACTGTTTTAACGGCATCACTGCCGCTGCAGTCCTCATCAATGCCATTTCCGGCAATGTCAGTTGCACCGGGGTGAATATTCTTCTTCGTATCGTCACAGTCTCCCTGTTCCACCGAAATACCGTCACCGTCTTGGTCAAGAAGTTTGCCGTCACAGTTTTCATCAATATTGTTTCCGGCAATCTCAGTCGCTTTACTGTTAATGGCAGCATTAAAATCATTACAGTCGGTTGCTGCCGTCTCGCCGTCATTATCCGCATCGGCATTGGGGTCTTTTAAATCTTTACCGTCACAGTCTTCGTCAATTCCATTATTGGCAATCTCAGTTGCTCCGGGGTAGATGTCTTTGTTGTTATCGTCACAATCTACATCGGCTGCAAAATTATCATTGTCGTTATTAATTAAACTCAGGTCTTTTAAATCTTCGCCGTTACAGTCTTCGTCAATACCGTTGTTTGGTATCTCAGTTGCTCCGGGATGAATGTCAGGATTGAGTATATCGCAATCATCACGGTTAATCGTGCCGTCTTTGTCTTCATCACCGGCAGGGTTAACCGCCGGATCCATAGTAATGGTACGTGTTGCCGTGGTATTGGGACCGGTTTTGTCAATGACTCTCAAGGTTGCCATTGCGTCACCCGGACTGCCAAGTGCATTGACTACTACACTGTTTTTCCACTGATCAAATCGAGCAACATCGCCTATAATACCTGTCACTGATATGCCTACATCCGGATTCACATCACCATAATATGAATTTTGATTCATCGCATCTTCGACAATGTCCACATAGATCCATCCGCCGTTGGTTACATCAATAAAAGCCGGATCAATTTCAATGGAGAGCAAACTGTCAGCCTGATACGCATGGGTTCGTGTATCGGCAATTTTGACAAATTCGTTTTCATCGACAACACTGCTGGTATGGTCAATCACCCCGCCATCGGCACGATAGGTCACATGAATACGCAATGCGGCATTCGGTTTGGTTGAAAAGCTCATAAAAGCATTTTTCAGACCTGCGGGAAGATACATTTTTATACTGTGCCATCCGTTGGGCGTATACCATGTTTGCGGATTGAACGTCGAAGGACTGGACGCATAACTTTGCGCATTTGCGGCATCCTTTTTAAAAACATACTGAGAGAGCGTGTAACTGTAGTCTAACCGCGAACCGACTTTGGTTACTTTGTTTGTCATGTCTTCAACTAATTTATTGGGCTGTATAGAGACATACTCGCTGGCATAAGCACTCCATGCCAGAAGCGATAGAATTATTAACGATTTCATTTTCATAATGATCACCTTTTTAAATACAATAAAAGCGATTATAACATATTAAGGTTAATATAATGTTAGTGAAACGTTAAGAAGAAGGATTGTTGAAAAGAGAGTACCAAGAGGAGAACCTCTTGGTGGTAAAAAGATGCGTAACTAAAATTAATTACTCAAAAGCACCTTGTAGCATGTTAACCACACCTTTACCGTTCACTTTAACACCGGTCATGACCGTGTGTAGTGTCGGGATTTGGCCTGTTACCGCATCACCGGCAGCATTAAGACCTAGGTTGTAGTTTACCCAACCTGACGCATAGTTTGCATCATCAGATGTGTAAATGTAGCAGATCTCTGTAGCACATGCATGCGCCGGAGTATCTCGATCAGCACCAGAGTAGATTGATTCCGGTGGATTTACTGTATTCTCCATATTGTCCCATGGACGTGCATTGTAATAGAACAGTGCTTCAGAACCTGTCGCTGCTTTTTCATCTGCAGACGTATCAAAATACGGAGCTACATCCCCGGCACCGACAACAACACTTGGATTGGTGTGTTTGAACGGCTGTGTAAGAAGCACTTGAGTCTCACCTACTGCATCTGTATAGTTAATAGTGTGTACAGCAGTTTTAAGCACGGCATTTCTAATGTCATTTTCTACTGCCGGATACCAGATGATTGATGGACCGGTATTACCCGCAAAAAGGTTTGCAAAGTTGGCAGCGCTTTTCCATGCCTGAGTATCGTCTGCATCAACAACTTCAATAGCAGTCGCCATTAATGTCATAGATTTTTCAGAACCTGTAGTCGTATCGGTTACTACTTGCTGACCAAACAGTGTTTCAGTTGGAGTATTCCAAATAGCAGCATTCGCTAGAGTAAACGCAGCTTTAATATCAGCTTTTGAAAGTTGCTGGAACTCTGCCCAACCGCTTGTACCTGCAGCAGTTTGAATGGCAGCTGCATTTGCTTGTGCAATAGCATACACTTCAACATAACCGTGAGTAGTACCTACAAGTGGGTTGTTGTCATTAAGTGCCGGATTCATCGGAACCTCTGGGCTAGAGTCATCAGAAGAGACAACATTTACCGTAGTACCGTTGTTAACAAGATCTGCAGTCCAAACATCACCCGGTGAAAGATAAATTGGAAAGTCAATTAGTTCTTTAGAAGTTGCATATTCACGAACAACTACTTTGGCTACTACTGCGTCAGTAGTATTAGTGTTCACAACACGAATGTTCGTTGACCAACCATCAGTTGTTGCATAATATGCAGGGAAATTTAAGTAATCACCCTTGTTGTTATTCGACACGTTAACAGCAGCAAATGCTGATGTTGCTACAGCCGCAGCTGCGATCGAAGAAATTAAAGTTTTTTTAAAGCTCATTTAAGCTCCTTACATGTAAAGAAATTTTGCATACATCCAACACCAAGTCGGTTTGCTCGAGCATGACTCGATGACAGGTCTGTTGCATTGGCGTGATTGTATCACAAAAAAATTTTCATGTCAATAAAGAACAGTTTAAAATAGGCTATTTTATTGGTTTTGGCGGTGGGGGAAGCAGTGATTGCGAGTAATAGTGATACCACTCTCCGTTGACATAAATCCATTTGTCGGTTAAATTAATATCCATAACATCCGACGTGTAATTTGCACGAACAAAAGCAACTTCACTGTCATTGTTTTCCGAGCTGATGCGCAACATGGTTGCGGTGTAGTGCCGCTTGTCGTCCGCTTTGAAATCACGATACCATTCGAGTGACTTAAGAAAGTTGAGATAGGGAAGCTCCAAGGCGTAGCTTGCATTCAAGTCCCCTATTGAAGAGGCTTCCCAGTAATTTCTAAAATTATTTTTTAGTACTTCCAGTTCTTTAATATCATTTTCAACTGTAAGATTAACATCTATAAACGCATACTGATATTCTTTTTCGGGGTTTTTTTTCTCACAACCAAGAACGAAAAGTATGAGCAAAGGCAGTGTAAAGAGAAGCGGTTTCACTGCTGCTTACCGCCCTTTTGATATTTTTTCAAGAGCTTGGCTTTCGTGTCCCTGTTGATTTTACTTAACAGTCGTGTCCGCACTTTTTGCTTGGCTTCTGTAAAAGTCATGAGTTTTGACGGTTCAATACCGACAACATCCAATATAATGTATTTTTTATAAAAGTATTCCGGTGGCACAATATAGCGGCTGCTGTTGGTATCTTTGACGAGAACCTGCAACTCTTTATGCAGCTTGCGTAACGGCATTTTTTGTGAATCTTTGGAAATGTTGTGTTCACTGACATATCGCTGCATGTTTTCATAGTTCTCTTTGTTGTCAACATAAAAGGCATGCGCTTCGTCATAATTATCAAAACTGTAGATATTAAAGGTGATGATATCGGGCTTGTAGAATTCTGATTTATTGTCTTTGTAGTATGACAGTAAAATGTCATCGCTAATATCAATGCTTTGCTTCTCCTTCTCAATAAGAAGGTTGCGTAACTGCTCTTCTAAGAGAATCTGCATCTCTTTTTTCACGACATCGGGAATGCCGTATGTTTTCAGGTAAGCGTCAGCCAAAATTCGGTTCTCTTCAACAGCCGCTTTGGCACTTTTGTCACTCATTCCCATATTACGTTTTCGTAAAATACTTTGAAAACGTTCAATATCGTCCCCGTTCGCCTTGACACTGCGGCTTGGAGAAAACGCTATTTCTATGGCACCAAGATTTACAGCAAAAGCAGATAAAAGAAAAAATAAAACAGTCTTTGAAAACATTTAGCATTCCTAAATGGTAATTTTGAAGCGGGGTAGAGCTACGCTCAAAAGCGTAGGCTCTGTACTAAATCATACTCACTACGGTCTTGCAGGAGCTACACTCGGCGTGTTCCCGGCTGTAGTCGTATTCTCTTCCGTAGTCGTATTGGTCTCCATAGTAGTGTTAAGTTCGTTACACTCATCACCTGGAAGACACTCTGTTCCGGTTCCGGCGGTCGTGTTGGTCTCGCCGGTTGTATTTGTTTCACCGGTTGCGTTGGTTTCATTTTCAGTCTCTGTCGAGGCAGGAGATGTGTATGTCCCCATCAATGTTACCATTTTAGCACGAACTGCAGCATTAACACCGTTAACATCTGTTGCCGCTTCAATAGCTGCAATTTCGGCAGTAATGTCTATGTTTCCAGTTCCTCCGCCTGTGCTAGTGTTACCGCCTGTGCTAGTGTTACCGTCAGTGGTAGTGTTACCGTCAGTGGTATTACCGTCAGTGGTATTACCGTCAGTTGCAGGAATAGAACCGCCAGGTCGTCCCGGAAGTGTTGCTCTAAAGACAATAGCGCCCGGTCGAGACGGTGCTACGCTTGGTGTACCTGTACTGCTACTATTGGTATCGCCGGTTGTCGTATTACCGTCACCGGTCGTATTACCGTCACCGGTCGTATTACCGTCACCAGTCGTTGTACCGCCGGTTGTTGTACCGCCGCCGGTTGTCGCAGCGCTGCTTTGCGTAACTGCAAGTTCCAATGCTGCCCGTGCCGCTGCTTTATAGACTGCAAGATCTGCTGTAACAACGTTAATGTCGGTTGTTTCAAGAGAAAGACCGTATTTTGTATTAATCGCGTCAAGTGTCATACCGTTAGCTTCTAGAGTACTCAACGGATTCATGTTCTTGAAGCCGTCAGGCGCTTTCATGGTAACTGCTATAGGGTCTTGAGCATCGGCTCCGTTTCCATTGAGGTCATTGGCACCGCCGACAGAGAGCAGTTCACCTGCCGGTGCATTGTTCCATGTGTATTTTGCACCGTCCATTGTGTCAAATGCCGTGCCGCCTTTAGTAACTGTTGCACCGTAAACATACGCATCTGATACGGTTACCGTCAGTGGTGTTTCCAGTGGTGTTTCCAGTGGTGTTTTGCTGCTACTGCTGCTGCCGCACCCTACAAATGCTGCTGCTACGAGTGATGCAGCGACTAAACTTAAAATTTGTTTCTTTGCCATAAAAATCCTTTGATCTGAAATCTATAGCTGACTGGCCAATCAACTAAACGGGTGTATTATATCTCTTTATTGTTAACATTAGATTAATCTAGTGCAATCTTTTTTTAACGGTAGAGTTCAAACAAAAACGGCGTTTGCAACTCAGAGCTTTCAAGATACAGAAGATAACTGTTTGAAATATTGTTATTTTTCATTGCATTGCTATGGGGTGACACTGCTCCGCCTACGGACCCGTTGCTGTCATTATTGTCAGGACTGCTGCCGGTTGTTACGGTCGCACCTTGTAACGTACTGTTGCTTTCATTATTATCAGGACTACTGCTAGCATAAACATTAAAAGCACTCACGTCAGATAACAGCACATCGGCCATCACAAAATTCTCCGCTTCATAGGCAATCGGCAGTGTGATTTTTCGCGCCGATTCCAAGCGCGTCAACCGGTGGGTCTGTGAATGGACAAAGTAGGTGACATACGGCATGGCAATCTCATAGAGTGAATTTGACGTTTGCATCTGCAAGAGTGTAAATGCTCTCTCTTTTGTCTCTACCGTCTGAATGCTTACCGCTTCCATAATATCTCTATAGAACAGCTCGAAAAGCTCACTGCGCACCTGCTCTTTTTCGGTATGTTTTAGAAGTGTGTCGTTGGAGAGTTTGCTCGAAGCAATGGCACCAAATAAAAACAGTACAATCAGGGCAATCAGTACAATCGAGACCATCAGCTCCATCAGTGTAAAGGCACGTCTCACTGAAATGACCTCGCCGTTAAAATGGCATTTTTGCCCTCATCATTTTTGACAATAATTTGAACGAGTTCAAATTGAATGACCGGTGCTACTCCGCTCATCTGTTCGTCTTGCGCCATTGTCGTCTCTTGCTCTGCCATTGAAACATCCGGCGTCTCCTCTTCAGACGCACCGAATGTAATAAGTTCAATGACTTTTTCGTTGTAATCAATGCGGGTCTCTTTTAAATATTTTCTTAAATCATCATTAGCGATTGTGTAGGTATTGTCTAAAATATCATCAAGCGTTTTGGTCGTTTTGTTATATTTCACATCATTATGCAGGGCAATCAATGAGAGCATTTCGCTATTACTGGAGCGGTACTGTATCTGCTTAAACAGATGGGTATTGTTTGCATTCATCTGAAGCAGTGCCATACCGGCAATGGAAGCAATAATGGTTGCCACCAAAACTTCTATAAGCGTAAATGCAGATCTCATACTAGGCGTCTTTAACCCCGACACGAATAATTTCATGCAGCGAAGTCGTCCCGTCAAGCAGTAGTTTTTTGAGTTGAGACGACAGCGGTGTCATGCCGGCATCTATAGCATGTTGCCGAATGAGATAATCGCTTACATTGTCTTTGAGCATACTTCGGAAGTTATCGTTAAGAACAAAAAACTCACCAATGGCGCGTCGCCCGACGTAACCGGTATAGTTACATGCGGAACAGCCGCGCGATTTGTAAATTTTGGCATTTTCGGGCAGGTCAAATTCGGTAGCAAACTCTTCGGCCAGAAAGTCCTCTTCTTTACACTCGTTACAGAGCTTACGCACCAGACGCTGTGCCAATACTCCCAAGAGTGAACTGCCAATGAGAAACTGCTCAATGCCCATATCGACCAGACGGGTAATGGACGCCGTTGCATTATTGGTATGTAATGTGGAAAATACCAAGTGTCCTGTCAATGCGGCCTGAATGGCAATTTCGGCAGTTTCAGTATCGCGGATCTCACCAATCATGACCACATCGGGGTCTTGACGCAAAATAGAACGCAGACCCGAAGCAAAGGTAAGCCCTGCTTTGGCATTGGTCTGAATCTGGTTAATATTGTCTGCTTTATACTCCACCGGATCCTCAACGGTAATGACGTTAATGTCCGGTTTGGCCACCTCTTGTAAAAATGCATGCAGTGTCGTTGATTTACCGCTTCCGGTAGGACCGGTCACTAAAATAATGCCGTGCGAGTGCTTAAGCAACTCGTCGAGTTTGTCGGTCAACTCCTCATCAAAGCCGAGTTCATGCATATGCGGAATGTCATCAGATTGCATCAACATCCGCATCACGACGCGTTCTCCGTAATACGTCGGCAGAATCGAAACCCGAACATCTAGCGTATTGCCTGCAATTTTTACCTGAGTACGGCCGTCTTGCGGAATCCGTTTTTCAGAGATGTCAAGATTGGAAATAACTTTAATACGACTAATAATGAGGTTGGCGACTTTATTGTCAATATCGGTATTTTTAATCAGTGCGCCGTCAATACGAAAGCGCACTTCGCTCCGCTTCTCGTGTACCTCTATATGAATGTCCGAAGCACGCCGTTTAATAGCCTGATAAAAGAGCGCATTGACAAACTTAATGATGGGAGCGGACTCTTCGCTCGTCAACAGATCGGAGCTGTTACGCAAAAATTCCGAAAGCGAGATGTCGTCATCGTCCATCTCCTCTTGCCCCTGATCCAAATTGCCCAGTTCGGCATCGGTACGTATCTCTAAAAATTTATTGTACAACCGGTCGTACGAGTCTTCATCTGCCATAACAATCGGATAGCTAAAGTCGGTCTTTGCCAAATAGTCAAAGGCCTGTGTCAGATGTTTTTGTGACAATACTACATGTAATTTTTCGTCAATCGTTGCAAAGAGAACATAGTTGCGTATGGCAATGTTAAGATTAATGTCACTCAGCTGTTCGGGTACGAGATCGACATTTTCAACAACCGGTATGTTCACCATCTACTTGCCTTGCAACAGCAGATTCAACCCGTCGGTAGGCAGTGACGGTCGTCGGCTGTGATCTATTTTCTTGGTTTCGATAATATAGGGATGTTCATCGCTGCTTCCCTCTTCGACAATCGTGCTTGGTGTAATTTTTTTAGGTGCTGTCGCTTTGTCTTGCAATTTCAGTTTTCGTTCTTGCAACTTCTCCTCTAAAAAGAAGCGGTAATCGTTTTGAATCTTGTCAAGTTTAGAGAGTTTTTTACGTAACTCTGCCATATCGCTATTGCTTCGTACGATATACGGCGTTAGAATAATCACCAAGTTGATCTCATTATCGGAATTGTTGTTCCAGCGAAACAGCTGACCAAGCCACGGCAATGAGCGCAAGCCCGGAATTCCGGACTCTTCTCGTTTTTTTTGATTTTGAATCAGACCACCGATAATAACACTCTCGCCATCATTGACGATGGCGGTAGTCACTACCTCCCGTTTGGTCGTACTCGGTAATCCCGGAGCCGATCCAGGGGCAAGGTCTTCAAGTTTTGTCGTTGTTATGAGCGCCACTTTATTTCCGGAAGAGAGCCGCGGTTTTATCTTTAATGTCAGTCCGATATCTTGACGCGTATATGTATTACGAGCAATGTCGGTAGTCTGGTTGCCTTGTGCCGAAGAGGTTAAAATAGATTCGGTACGCCCGACGTAAATGGACGACTCTTCATTATTGACACACAGCAGAGTCGGCTCTGAAAGTGTTTTAGCAGCCCCTTCGCTCGATAAAAAATCTATGGTTGCGCCAAAAGCAATGCCCGATGTCAAGTTTCCTGTTTTAATACCAAGTTTTCCAAGGTCCATTGCCAGAGCAGGACCTCCAAGGTTGGCTGCAAACGTAAAAATCCCCGCTGTATTTACCGTGCCGCCCATAAGTCCGTATTTCATACCGATCTGGTCACTCAAGTTTTTATTGAGCTCTACAATGCGCGCCCGAACAAAAACCTGCGGTTTCTCGATATCGAGAATTTTAATCATCTCTTTAATGTCATTAATATCCGACTCGGTTGCAGAGACCACAATGGCATTGAGCTCTTCATAAGCACTCACCATCGGTTTTTCCGACTCATTGGCATATTTTTTCTTCTCCAAAATGCCCGTTAGACTTTTTACCACGTTTGCTGCCTCGCTGTTTTCTAGCGGCAGCACCGTAATACGTTGAATGGAAGCATCGTCTTTAGCGTCAAGACGCTCGACGATTGGACGCAAAATGCGAATATTTTTCTTCGATGCCATCAAGATAATAGAGTTGGTCGCATCATCGCTTAAGACATCCACCTTGTTAGAAGCCACTTTTTGGTTAATAACACTTTTGGCAATGCTGGAAACGGAGGTTGCAATACGCGAGGCCTTGGCATTTTTAAGAATTATAAACTCCACTTCCCTTCGGCCATGTGCTTTGGCTTCGACTTTTTGGATCACTTTTTTCAATATGGCGATATTGTCAGGGTAATCACTCACAATCATGCTGTTGGTCTCTTT
>Ga0256840_1000388_pt1 | contig 45297 bp, 36 predicted proteins | sample 355202metaG_FD_185969 | JGI IMG/M metagenome (GOLD analysis project Ga0256840, IMG submission 185969) | Hydrothermal vent microbial communities from Mid Atlantic Ridge, Atlantic Ocean - 355-202 | ecosystem: Environmental > Aquatic > Marine > Hydrothermal vents | place: Atlantic Ocean: Mid...
GACCCAAACCGGGTCGGATCTCAAAAAGATATTTTCTATAGATGACACCGGGCTTGTTCAACAAACGGTTCAGATTGTGGTTCGTGCCTCACACAATCTAACCTTATCCGTTAGGGCTCATTAAACCACCAATGAGGTGATGAGCCCACGATGCCAGCAATTTTTTTGTACCCGTTGCTCTTTGGATGAGCGCCATCATTTTTAGATATTTCTTTCTTGTATGCGTTATCTATAGTGAGCGCGGAATAAAGCTCAATAAATGGAACATTTAACAGGTTAGCCTCATTTTCATATGCCTCTGAAATAGCCTTTATTCTTTCATTTTGTGTATTGTCATCAATAGGTGGAGGGCCAACCATTACTACATTGTATTTTTTAGCGCCTTTAAGGGTTTTTCGTATATTTTCAACAGATTCCTCAAAGCTGACACGAAGCCTTTCATTCTCGATGACCGTATCATTTACACCACATGAAATAACTATTCGACTATCGCATGAGTTTGGTAGCCGGAGAAAACATTCCTCCTCCCAACGGAGGAGAATATCTTTACTTGTGTTGCGGCGGATACCGAGATTGTAATAAGTAACTGGGATACCTTGTGCGTTAGCAGCGGCACATAAGCGCCCACTCCAACCAAGAGCGGTTTCATCACCTGTACCATTAACAAATGAATCACCAACAAAACATATTCTTATGTCCTCTGACATTATTAGTCCTTCTTTTTTTATGCCCTAACAAGTTATTATACGGTTCCGGATATCTTCACAATTGTAATGATATCCACCTATTTTTCATGCCCGGCACACCATCATAGAAATTATCAACGTTCCCAGGGTGGAATCATCCCCAACTTGGCAATCTTATCTGCGAACTCCAATGCTTCACGCGACAGAATCTGCTTTGCGCCCTTCATCCTGACCCATTTTTGCTCTTTGCACCAGTCATCGGCAGCCTGATCTTTTCCACTTACCAGCAACGCTAATAGTTCCTGATCCTGTTGCGATAAAGTCATCCGGTTAAAGCGATAATCCTTGAATGCTTCCCAAGCCTGCGGAACCCAGCGGCTGACAATCTCCTCACCAATGGTTTCAGCATAACGGCGAATTTCGAGTTGGGCATGGGCATCCATGCGCAATGCGAGAAAGTGCAACAGATTGTGGAGATCCATCTGCCAGAACGCTTCGGTGTAGGTACTTAAGGGAAGATCTTTACGTGCTTGTTCTCTGGCTACGCCAACATCCAGCCGATTATTGTAGACATCTTTTGCCAAGCGATGCAGATCCTGTTCAGCTGCCGAAAGTTCACCCCCGACCGTTTCATCAAAATAACCGGCACTCCCCTGCTTGTTATCCTGCGCCTGCTGTCGCCATTGATCGGGATTGGTCATCTGGGAACCATCGATGGCGATGGAGTAGCGGGTGCTGTACTCGTTGACACTGGCGGTGCGGTGGCGAATCCACTGCCGCCAGGTATCCATCGGTACCCGGACGTGAAGCTTGAGGACACACATTTCAAACGGCGTAGTATGATAGTTACGCAGCAGATAACGGATCAGAGCACGATCTTCGGAAACCTTTTTGGTGCCGTCACCATAGGAAACCCGGGCGGCCTGAACAATTGAACTATCCGTCCCCATATAATCGACGACCCGGACAAAGCCATCGTCAAGCACAGGAAAAGTTTGACCGAGGATCGCATCAAGTTCAGGGCAGGAAGGTCGAATCAATTGATTTGTCACGTTATAAATCCTTTAACGATGAGATGTTGCTAACAGGGCACCAAAACCGACAAATATCGAGCCGCTGAACCGACCGAACATTTCCATCCGTTTCGGTTGCAGCAACCAGAACTTGGCTTTGTATGCCAGCAGGGCATAGCCCAAAAGAAACACGAAAGAAAAAAACATCAGGGTGGTGATAAGAATAGCAAATTGCGCCATTAGCGGCTGATTGAGATCGAGAAATTGCGGGAACAGTGCCGTCAGAAAAACAATCGCTTTCGGATTACTCAAAGCGACACCAGTGGCCTGAAAGAATATTTTACCTGCCGATTTTTCCGTCGGGCTGAAACGTCCCTGCAGCTTGTTCAGATCAATCTCCTTCTGGAAGAATAACCTGACACCCAGATAAATCAGATATGCGGCGCCTAAGTATTTGAGCAGATTAAAAAAGTGCTCGGACGTATCCAGCAAGGCTCCCAGACCGGTGACGGCGACAACCCCCAGAATCAATAACCCGGTAATATTTCCCAATGCGGCAAACGTTGCCTTTTTCCAGCCATACAGAGTCACGTTGGTCATAATAAACAGAACCGCTGGACCCGGAGTGGAACAGGCGACCAGAACAAAAACCAGGTATAACAACCACGAATGAAATGCCATATAAATTCCCCCACAGGAAGTTTATATAGATAGCACAGCCCCCCGTGCCAAGGAAATATTTCGTTTGAGAAAATGACAAAAAAAAGGGCAACCAACCGGCTGCCCTTTTCTAAAACTGAAATATTATTGCTGCTTAGTGACTCTTGACACCAGCAGCCCGTTTTTCTGAAAGCCCTTGTGCCACAGCTTTGGTCAGGCCGAACAAAACCAGAAGAGCGGGAACCAGCTGAGCCACAACTAACAAACCACAGAAGCCAACCAGCAACATAACCAGGAGACCACTGCTATAGGTTTGGGCGGTATCAATAGCAAACGCAGGAGTGACCAGCATCAAAGTAATAGCGATAGTCGATAAAACTGATTTGATTGGGAACATAGCTTTCTCCCTTTTCTTTGCAACTGCCTGGTTCGTTGTATTTTCTTCATATTTTTTAAATGCATAACTAACGGCTTGATAGATCTCTTCACGGTTATCTTCACCGACAGTTTTTAAAGCATGGTAGAAAATGCCTTCTTTACGAATCCGCCGTTCCAACTCAATTGGCATCTCATTCGAAACCAGAATGATGGAAATATTGCGATTACATTTTTTCAACAGTGGAATCAATTTAACAATATTCTGCTCATCGTAGTGACCGTCAATAACAACCACCTGAATCTCTTTATTAATGATCCCCTCAAGGGCGTTGGCAACTGAATCGGCCTTGGTAATCTGATATTCATTCTTATCAAAAAGACCTGCCAACTGCTCGCGTACTTCCCGGTTTTTATTTGCTATCAATAGACCGTTCATGATCTTCACCTTTCTCTCAGTATCCAACTTAAATCAATTAGAAGTTTCAACTTCTTTGTTATCCTTGCTGACCAAACCTTTGATTATCCCGACAAACAGGATGACGGCAGGAACCAGTTGGAAGACAACGATCAAAGCGAAGAAACCAATGAACAAGGTGAGCAGCAGGCTGCCTTCGCCAGCACCGTTATTACTGGCGGCAAAAGCTGTTGAAGAAAAAGTGATCAGGGCGATTGCGGTATTGCGTAATGTATTTTTCATGATGTCCTCCATCTGTGTATGTTTATTCAGTTTTTGTTTTGTCTCTTGCTATCCATATAAAGCAGCGTACGTGCCAAGTTTCAGAATAAACTGAATAAATATTATAACCTGTTGTTTTTATTAGCAATAAAAGCATCAACAGTCAGTCTCTCTTTCAATCACCAAAAGTATTTTGTATGAAAAAGACATACACCCGGAGGAGAGACGACCCCTGGAGAAAACAAGAATAAAACATTAACTTACTGATATTATTAATATTTATACAAATAATGGGGTGTATATAAAAATATTGCAGTGGATATTTTATTTATCAAGAAGCAGGTGCCCTGGAATATAATTGCTATACTTCAACAAGCAGACAGGACATCAACACATCCCTTGGAGGTCTTATGCCGCATTTACAATTTGCGGTCAATCCGAAGCCACGCGACTGAGCCTCTTGCAAAAATCGTCATCCTCGTGAAAACGGGGATCCAGTTTTTTTGATAAACCAAAGAAACCTCTGAATTCCCGCCTGCGCGGGAATGACGGTCACTGGACGTTAAAGGATGTTGCAAGAGCCGCGACTGATTAACTTAATTTCCTTAACCATTGGCATCCATGATTACTGCCAATAATACAGAGCGGTTTCTCCAAGCTCTTGCTCAATCTCCAATAAACGATTATATTTTGCAATCCGCTCGCTACGGCATGCGGATCCGGTTTTCAAATGTCCCCCATCCATGGCAACTGCAAAATCCGCCAGGAAAGAATCTTCCGTTTCCCCGGAACGATGCGATATAAAATAGCGCCATCCTGCGTCACGGCACATACGTACTGCGTCAATCGTCTCAGATACAGTGCCAATCTGGTTCAGTTTGATCAGTGCGGAATTTGCCGTGTTTTCCTCTATTCCCCGATGAATGTATTGCGTATTGGTGACAAAGATATCGTCACCGACGACTTCGATCTTTTTCCCGAGCCGCTCTGTAAATTGCTTGAATCCACCCCAGTCGCCTTCGGCCAGGGGATCCTCCCAGAGAATAATGGGGTATTTCGACACCCATTCTTCAGCAAGCGCAATAAGATCGCCACTTTGCATCTTACCAGCACCTGACCATTTGAGGTCATAGAGGCCCTTCATATCGATAGCAAATGAATTGGCCGCGCTATCGAGCGCAATCGCAATGTCCTCGCCAGGTCTATAACCCGCTTTTTCTATAGCCTGGATAATAATTTCTAGCGCATCCTCGTTGCTGTTGAGGTTTGGCGCAAAGCCGCCTTCATCGCCGACACTGGTTGCAAGCCCGCGATCTTTAAGAATCTTTTTTAGCACATGAAAGGTTTCTGCCACATAACGGAGACCCTCACGGAAAGTTGGTGCACCCAGTGGCACGACCATAAACTCCTGAATATCCACGTTATTATCGGCGTGTTCACCGCCATTGAGAATATTCATGCAGGGAACGGTCAACCTTTTTGCCCCCGCACCCCCCAGGTACTGGTACAATGGAACGTTGGCCGAAAGAGCAGCAGCTCTGGCAACCGCCATGGAGATGCCGAGAATTGCATTGGCGCCAAGCTTCGATTTGTTTGGAGTGCCATCCAACTCAATCATGGCACGGTCAATCGAGGACTGCTGATACGCATCCATGCCGATCAAGACTGGCCCGAGTTTCTCATTTACATTGGACACCGCCTGAAGTACTCCCCTGCCGGCATAGCGATTTTTATCGCCATCACGCAACTCGATTGCCTCATTCTCGCCAGTACTTGCCCCGGATGGAACAGATGCAACAGAGCTTGTTCCATCACTGAGTTTCACAAAGACCCGAACTGTAGGATTGCCGCGAGAATCGAGTATTTCCATCGCCTGTAGTGCTGAAATGCTGATTGTCTTCACTTTGTCTCCTTTTATGCTGCTTTTTTCACCAGATTTGGTGTGAACATTGACTGTCTGTCAGACTCTGTAGAGATACCTCAGCTAGAAGTATAGACCAACTTTGTAATTTTACACCTGCTTATCAATGCCGCAGACAGCCCGGTTGAACAAGTGGCTGGGCGGTTCTCTTTGTCTGTTGTCACGCCTCACTCGTTATAGACCCAGAACTCAAACCGTTCGAGATATCTGTTTCCCATACCTTGTTATACACATCTACACCGTAACTTGTTTGCAACGGCTCAGCTTCGCTTAGTTTAAAAGTTCGTCTTCCGTCCTGTTGTCTCGCAGCCCGTAAAAAAATGGCATTCTCCATTTTTTTGTCATAAGCCCGCCGCGCCAATGCATACAAATGTGTAACGAAGAAAACCTTAATGCGCCTTTCCAGCAGGGCTCTCAGGATTTGCCAGGCAATTTCCGAACCTTCTCGCTCGTTGGTAGCGGCAAAGGACTCGTTGAATAAGACTAGCGCATCGGGTCTGATAGCGTCCACGATGGTGCTCATCCGACCCAGTTCTTCAGCAAACTTACCACTCTCCATAGATGCATCTTCTTCACGTTTAAAATGGGTGAAAAGCCCACGGCACAGATTGGCAGAAAATAATTCCGCCGGGACAAACATGCCACATTGCATCATCAGTTGAGCCACACCGATACTGCGCAAGAAAGTTGATTTACCTCCCTGATTGGCGCCCGTAATGACGGCGACATCCTTATTGTCAGCGGATACATCATTGCCCACCACTTTTTGTTTCATGGTCAATGCCAGGGCAGCATCGTACAGACCAGTGAACGAATGACGGCGCTCACAAGCAGGCACAGGTTTGGGGATTGTGATAGTTCCTCCCTGTTGAATAAGCTGCTCGGATAAATTCAGGCTGCCAATGTAAAAAGCTAATTCAACCCGTAACATACTAAGAAAACTGTTAATATGGTCTGTAGACTGAGCAAGCGCATTAGCAACAAGGTTGACTCCCCGGTCTTTCAATTCTCCAAGCACACTTGCCCCGCGGTAATCGCTGGAGGGGAGGGTAAAGGAATAGACTGGAGCTTTTTTTGCGAAGACACGCTTGAGCCAGTGGTTGTCAAGCCTGTTGGGTTTACGAAGGACATAGTTAACTCCTTCATTCCCTTTTCCCAATTGGACGCTGATCAAAACGCCGCTCCGGAATCTCAGCTGTTTGAGATGATTTTCTACAACAGTGAAATAGTCGTCGCTTAATTCTTGTCTAATCAGCGCAAAAAACCTGGTAAAACCCTCTGAATTAAATTTTTCAGCATGCTCGTCCGCAATTCTTCTCAACCTTTTGAGTGGGTCAATAAACAGCTGCAGCATTGCTATCGAACGATTCAATATTCCACCTGGGTGCCGGAGGGAAAACCCTATCCAATGCTGCCGTTTGCTTTTGCTGACTTCTATCGGGATGCTGTATATTTCGCGCACAATGGTGGGATTTTTCAAACAATCCTTGAGAATCTCCTGGCGATAGGAGATCACGTCTGGCGCGTCCAGGCTTGACAGAATAGTTTGCTTTGCCACCTCGAATAAAAACTCATCCCCCAGCGCCATTGCCGCAAATATAGTGTTCAATTCCAGATCCTGCGTCAATGATGCTTCATTGGGTGGGAGACTCTGCTTTAGGTTAAAATCCTGATCGGGATACATCAGAAAAACCTTCATAACTTGATGCGCTCCTTGATCTGCTCGTAAGTCAGTCGATATTTTTTGGCAATCGAGAGAGCATAAGCCATTCCATCAGCCGGTTTGCGTACAATTTTGAATGTTCGTTCAGCTGGGTTCTCAGGGGCAACCGTGCTGACCATACTGACGGTTTTCTCGCTTAAAGATGTCAACTCGTCAATAAATGTTACCGACACACAGAGCAAATCCAATTCTATCACCCTTGCCATAATTGCTTTGTTCAGAAAAACAGCGTCTTTCAAGGAGGTAGACACGAACATCTCATTCACAATGAGAATACTATTGGAAGTGGCACGGGTAAGAATATTATGAATGCGCACCAGATCATCCTGTAGTTTGCCACGCAGATTGTGGATATTTTCCTCTCTCTCAAAATGCGTAAAAATCCTGTCATACAAAAACAGTTGCGCCTTCCTGCCCGGCACAGGGCAACCAAGACTGGCGAGATAGTGCAACTGCCCAAAAGTCCGGGCAAAGGTGGTTTTTCCACCCTGGTTCGGACCTGAAACAACGATAATTCGCTCCGGCTCTCGCAGGAAAAAATCATTACAGACCACTGGCATCTCTGGACAAGCCAGACTGTGCGCTAGCGCTAGATCGAAGCCTGCATCATTGTACAGCTCGCGGTTGGTTGTACTCACCTGCGGGTAACAAAATGTCAACCCCTTGCGTTTGATGTTGGAAACAAATTCCAAATAGGCTACATAAAATTGAATCTCTCGATCAAATGTGCTGATGGCAGGATCCATAAACTGGTTGTGATCAGCGCAAAACAGATCAAGGACAGCAAACTGTTCGGGGTATAGACGGGAGACAAAATCGAGAATTTTTGCTTCAATATGGTTCATGCCAGACCTTTTGTGAAGATCCACACGGTAATCTTTTACCGCTCCCTGTCTGAACTTCTCAAAGATGTTCTCAACCTTCGCACTGTAATCCGCCTCTCCGTCATATCTCTGTACGCTGAACTTGCCACTTTGGACAATCACACAATATTGTAGATCTGCTAAACCATCTTTGACCCCTGTCCCCTCCGCAAGCAGCGACTGAAACCCGTGCGACTTGACATAGCCTGTCACATACTCACGAAACGCCAACAAGCCCCTCGATTTAAGGTTCACCTGGCTGAGGTTATGCGCCAGATCGGTCACGGCATCACAATAGACCCGCGTTGCCTCCAGAAACCAACCCTTTTTGTGATAATTAAAATCCAACTTTTCCACCAGCTCCAGATTGCGGCGCACGCTGGCCATCCTTTCGGCAAATACTTTAATTTGCTCCATCAGCGTTTCGTTTTCCATATCCCGCATCACTTCGTGGCGATAATAGACAGTCTCGACAGCACGAAGGGCTGTGTAAAAAAAAGGATTCAGGTTGTACTCCTCCTTTCCAGCAGTAATAGAGTCGATGATCTGGTTAAGATTCAGATCACTAAAAAAGGCGGACTCTTCAACCGGTTGTCGCTTGATATCGTCTTCATTTTTGAAAAGGATGCTTGGAAAAAGCATAAATAGAGATCCGTTCATCTTTGTAAACTTCGGGACAGCCCCCGACGGGTCTGAGGACAGTCCGAAGTTTACTGCAATACTGCTTAAACTAGCGCCATTCGACCATCCCCCTGAAATTATACTCCTTCCGGAACTCGTCCGATTGATTTAACCACAATTAAATACAAAAAATATTTATTTTAAAACAATTCACCCCGATACAATGACTGCTATACTGTCTCTATTGTTTCGATAAAAGGACATCACCACTTACCTTGGAGGTCTTATGCCGCATTTACAATTTGAAATTAACCGCACTCTCGCGGACACCGAAAAAATTTCTTTTGCACAACAGGTGAGACAGTTTTTTTCTGAAGTGATGGATACCGGAACTGATCACATCAGTATCTCAATCCGCGAATTTGGCACCCACAATCTGTCCATCGGTCGAGTCAAGGATCCCGAAAAAGGCATTGCTCTGGTTAATGCGGATATCCGTGAGGGGCGCACCATGGAAAAACGCCGAACCCTGACCCTGGGGTTTATGGATCTGCTGCACCAGACCTGGGATATCCCCAAGGAGCATATGTATGTCACTCTGACCGAACACAAAGGGGAAGATTTTCATCTACTGGAAAGATATCTGGCAGGATGGGAAAAGGGAGAAGATCCCTTGGTTGATTGATAGATGAGCCCTGGATCTTAGTGCTGATACAGATGACGTGCACGCTTAATCGAATCAGCACAGTAAATAAAAACCCCCATCCAGATCAACGCAAAGGTGATAGCACTATGCCAGTCAAACGGTTCCCGATAGACAAAAACACCCAGGGAAAAAGCAATCGTTGGGGCTAAATACTGTAAAATACCGACGGTTGAAAGTTTCAGCTTTCTAGCTGCCGCAGCAAACCAGAGCAATGGCAAACTGGTAGCAACACCAGCACCAATCAGCCAGAGGGTAATATTGAGTTGAGCAAGAAACAGACTCTCGAAAAAAATCTGCCGATAAAGAACATATCCCAATGCCGGAGCAACCAGAACGGAGGTTTCTATCAATAAACCGGGAATCGGCGCAACCTGGATTTTTTTACGCGCATATCCGTAAAATGCAAAACTGAAAGCCAATGTCAGGGCGAAAATTGGCAAGCCACCGTAAGCAAATAATGAGTAGCTGACACCAGCTAAAGCACAGAGAATTGCGATTAACTGCAGACGGTTGAATTTCTCTCCAAGCAAAAGAAAACCAATCAAAACATTGATCATCGGGGTAATGTAATAGCCTAAACTTGTTTCAACAACGTGTTCGGTATTGACCGCCCAGATGTAAATAAACCAATTGAAACCGATCAGTAAACCACTGCAAGACAATTTCTTCAGATTTGCAGAATCCCGAACAATCTGACCGACTTCCTGCCATCTTTTCTGAATACTGATAATCAAACAGAGAAAAACACAAGACCAGATGATCCGATGACAGAGAATTTCAAAAGGGGCAACCGCATGTAACTGCTTCCAGTAGGCAGGAAGGAAGCCCCAGGCAACAAATGCAGCCAGGCCGAAAAGAATGCCGGAGAGTTGTTGGCTCATGAGTCCCCACAATAAATATGCGGGCAACGAGAAAAAATACTAGAGGATAAGATCTCTTTCATTACAGCTTTCCCTTGGATCCTTTTTTGGCCTGATTGTCACTAATCTGCCGCCGTATAAAATCCCCTCTCCCCGGCGTGGGAGAAGAGAGGTAGGGAGAGGGGCGAATAGCAATAATCCAGCCCACCCCAACCTTCCCCCATCACGGGGGAAGGGGCAACATCCCAAAATCTCGCGATCTAAATGGAAGATCAGTGAGGCTCTTGCAAAACTCTTTAAAGTCCAGTGACCGTCATTCCCGCACAGGCGGGAATCCAGAGGTTTCCTGGGTTCAGCAAAAAACTGGTTCTCCGTTTTCACGAGGATGACAACTTTTGCAAGAGACTCTAAAAATATAATCAGTTTTTTAATAACCACTGCTATTTCGATTGATTGTTTGATTTCTCTACAACCTACACAGCCCATCAGGATATGACAACTTTTGAATTGAAACGGTATCGATCACCATACGAAAAGGGCAACCAACTGGTTGCCCTCAAAATAGCGGTGGGGACAGAATTTAACTCTGTCCCCATGTTTGGTTTTATCCTTTTTCTGATCTCAGTTCTTCTCTGCGGCTGTTTTGCGGCTGTTTTGTGCAACTTCTTTGGTCAAACCAAACAGAGCCAAAACGGCTGGAACCAGTTGGGCAACAATAATCAGAGCACAGAAGCCGACAAATAAGAGAACCAGGATGCCACTGTTATAAGTCTGAGTTGTATCAACAGCAAAGGCAGGTACGGCGAGCAGGCTCAGGGTCAGTGTGGACAGGATTGCTTTCATGATGTTCTCCTTTTAAAAGTTTAAGTTTATCGTTTGCTTCGTTTTAGTTTTTGTTTCAGTGAGTTGTCACTTCTTTGCTAGCAGATCCGAACAGTCCCTTAAGAACCCCGATCAACATGATCGTTGCTGGAACCAGTTGGCAGACAATAATCAGAGCGAAGAAGCCGATGAACAAAGAGATGAGTAACCCACCACCACTGGCACTGGTTGTTCCTGCGGCAAAAGCAGAAGAAGAAAAAGTAAACAGGGCGATTAACGTATTGCGTAAGGTGTTTTTCATGATGTCCTCCATCTCTATGTTTGAATTGCTTTTTGTTTCGCTAATGACCTGATAGAGAGCAGTGTCCGTGCCAAGTTTTAAATAAAAACCACAAACAATCTATAACTAGCTGAAAATAAAGGATAAATAATTTATTTTACGGGCAACAGACAACCATTTCAACATAGGCACATGTATAAAATGAACATACAGTTGGCGGGGGAAATTATCGGAGACAAACCACAGACAACAGTATAACTAGCTGAAATAAAAGGTAGATTTCAAAAATATATAAATTGTATATATTTTTCTTTCAGTAAATATTTTATTTATGCACAGAAAAAATCGGCAGTTTTTACCATGCACAAAAGATAACCAGACTAGTGTCGTAGCGAGAAATCGGCTGGCCGAGGACAGATTTTCGTAAGTTTGAGAGCGAATAGCGCCGCTTAAATCGATATTGGGTTTCTGACAGGGAACGATAAGCGTACTTGTCCATATTTGAAGTTTAAAGGATCAAATCGGGATCTGACCCCAAAATCTTCTCTTTTACCGCCATCCAATCCATGTTATAAATTCCCCTATAGATACTTCTTCACATAAACAAATAGCAAACTTTGCTTCCGTTGCTACGACAATGGATTGAAAAAATCCCGGCTCCTGCCAACATAAAAAGGGCAAGGAACACTGTTCTTCCTGACGCTTTTAATGAAACATCCAGCCTGAATCCTGTGGAGAAACATGCGCCTCCATCTCTTCCCCTTTTTTAACAATCTCAAAATTCGCTGGAAAATGCTGGTGATCATTCTGCCGTTGGTGGTTATTCCCATTTTTTTGCTGGGTGGAACCATCGGCTATGTTGCCACCAAGAAAGCCTATGAAGGGTTGACAGCGACCAGCAAGGCAGACCTTGAGCACATGGCTGACTTCACTCTCGACTTGCTTGACAGCCATCATCGTCAATTTGAAGTTTACCGCGAAGATAAAAAAAAGATTGTCCAACAAGAAATGAAAGCGCTTGTTGAGCTTGCGTACACGTTAATTGACGAGCAACGGCACCAACAAAACATTGGCAACATCAGCCGGGAAGAAGCTCAACTGGCCGTACGAAACAGCTTCAAAAATATCAGTATCGGTAGAAGCGGGTACCTGTTTGCTATTACCAGCAAAGGAGTTCTAACGGTTCATCCTACCCGAGAGGGTGAAAATATCATCAATGAACAGAATGAAAATGGACGCTTTTTTATCCGTGATTTTATCGAAAGAGCCTTGCAATCGAAACCCGGAGAAGTTCTCTACACCATTTATCCCTGGCGCAATAATTTACTGGGGGAGAAACACCCACGAAACAAAATTGTTGCGTTTCGTTATTGTCCAAAATGGGATTGGATTGTTGCCGCCGGGGGATATCTGGATGAGACATATGCTGATCCTGAATTTGAGAAGAAAGCACGACAAACACTCGCGCAGCAAATAAAAAACAAAAAGGTCGGCAAGAGCGGATATATTTTTTGTATGTCGAGTAATGGAACCATGACCATTCACCCCGATGCAGAGGGTCAAAGCCTGCTATCTATCCAAGATACGACCGGCCGGAAATTTATTGCTGAAATGGCAGCAAAAAAAGATGGCTGGATTCGCTACCCCTGGAAAAATAAAGGGGATAAAAAAGACCGGATGAAAATAGTCCGTTTCCGCTATTTTGAGCCCTGGGACTGGATCATTGCCGTCGGCAGTTATGAAGATGAATTTTACCACACCGCCAACACTCTCAAATGGCAAATCGCTCGGTATGTATTGCTCCTCGCCCTGGTCGTCGGGTTGATGACGGCATTTTTATTATTTCTAGCCTCCAAAGTGCTAACCAGCCCGATTGAAAAGATGATTGCTGTCATTCGCAGAGTCAAGCAGGGACACCTGGAGGAACAGATCCCGGTAGAGAGTCACGATGAACTCGGCGAACTGGCGATCGCCTTCAACCGTATGACCAAGATGTTAAAGAAAAATAAAGAGCTGGAAGCGTCTCTGTCTCAGCAGGGGAAAATGGCATCACTGGGATTACTTTCATCGGGGATTGCCCACGAAATCAATAACCCACTTGGAATCATTCTCGGCTATGCCGGTCATCTGGAAAAAAAACTGGGAGAAGGTGATCCAAATTTCACTTTTATCCACGAGATTAAACAAGAAAGCAAGCGCTGTAAAAAAATTGTCCAAAACTTCCTGAGCTATTCACGCACACCAAGACCGGTTTTTGAACCAACAGATATCAACAAATTGCTTCACGAAATTATTGATTTTGCCAGCAACCATTCTGATCTCTTACAGATCCGTATCGTCCATAACCTCACGGCTGATATTCCAGAATTTCTCGCTGACAAGGATCAGCTTCGTCAGGTCACAATCAATTTACTCCTCAATGCAGCATCGGCATCTGCTCCGGGAAATGAAATCAGGGTCACAACAACCCTGGAGGAAAAGGATCAAGTGAAAATTGAATTTACCGATGAAGGAGAAGGAATTTCTGAAGAAAATCTGGAGGAAATATTTGAACCATTTTTTACCACAAAAACACGAGGAACCGGCTTAGGACTTGCTATCACCAAGCAGATCATCGATATGCATCAGGGGAGAATTTTTATAGATTCTGAAGTTGGCAGGGGAACGACTGTCATTATTTACCTCCCCCTGGTTCGAGAAGAGTATTAACTCCCAGAGAAATTTAAGGTCATATTATGGCAGCAAAAAAAATTATGATTATTGATGACGAAGAGGGACTTTGTCGCATGATGGCCACAATCCTGATGGAAGAAGGACATGCTGTTCGTACCTTTAATGACCCTCAGGAAGCGGTCGCCCTGTTTCGACCCAATATCTGGGATTTGGTCATCAGTGATATCAAGATGGCAGGGCTGAATGGAATGGAGGTATTACAAAGAATCAAGGCTTGTGAAGCCCAGATTCCAGTTATTATTATTACCGCTTTTGCCACCGTGGAAATGTCAATTCAAGCCTTGCGTAAGGGGGCTTATGACATGCTGACCAAGCCATTTGAGCCTGACGAACTGCTATTTCGTGTCCGCAATGCGTTAAACCATAATCAATTACTGACCGAAAACCAGAAACTTCGACAGGAACTCGAGGTGAAATTTAATTTTGATAACATCATCGGAGCTTCAACCGCACTGCAGCATCTACTCGATAAGGTTAAAAAAGTTTCTATTCGTGACACCTCGGTCTTAATCAGTGGCGAATCAGGAACGGGAAAAGAATTGATTGCCCAAGCAATTCATCACAATTCTCCACGCAAAGAGCAGCCATTTATTGCGATTAATTGTGGTTCTATTCCTGAATCGGTTATGGAAAGTGAGCTGTTCGGCCACAAAAAAGGTGCGTTTACCGGTGCCGATACCGATAAAGAGGGGCTGTTTAAAGCTGCAGATGGGGGAACTCTATTTTTAGATGAAATCGGCAATCTGCCCTTAAACATTCAAAAAACTCTATTGCGTTTTTTGCAGGAACAAGAATTCAGACGGATTGGAGACACCCATTCGACCAAGGTTGACGTCAGATTAATTTCGGCAACAAATTCCGAGCTGGAAAAAGAAATTGAGAAAGGATCTTTTCGTGAAGATCTTTACTATCGACTCAATGTCATCAACTTGCACTTACCACCACTCCGTCAACGCAAACCAGATATTCCACTGCTGGCAGCTCACTTTATTGTTGAGCAGAATAAAAAATTCCAAACCTCTATCAAGGGGCTTTCGCCAGAAACGCAACATGCCGCAAGTGAATACTCATGGCCGGGCAACATCCGGCAGCTAAAAAACGTTATTGAAGCCTGCATCACAATTGAAACGGAGAAACAAATCAGCCTCACCACTCTGGCACAGTTTATTGAAATTGATATCACCAGCAGCAACAATAGCGACTACAACAGTGCCCTTGCACACTTTGAAATTGATTACCTGCGACAACTGCTCAGTTCTGCTGATGGAAACATTGAAGAAGCGGCCAAAAAAGCGGGAATGAATATGGCAACTATTTATCGAAAATTAAAAAAGTACGGATTACGCAAACAGGATATTTTATAAGGGCAAGACCTTTTCATCGCCGTATTACGGTGGAGGGATCTGAGAAACAATCCTCCAACCAGCTTCATGATCAACCACCCCAAAAAAGAATTTCAACTGGAGAAATTCGAGAAAAGGCACTCCTGCCGGCTTCATAACCCAGAGCCCCAGAGTACAAATAATAAGAACCGTCATCCCCCAATTAAGTATTTGCGTCCGCAACGCCCAGTTGGGTTCTACGTGCGGTTTCTTTTTTGATCCATCATTACCATATTCGTCAGTGCGTTTGCGGGCTCCGTTACGAACCAACCGTCCCGACGACAGAAAAATAAATGCGGTCACGAGGAACTGCGGCATTGCTGCGGAACTGAGTCCCCCCGTGATCAACAAGACTGTACAGCACGTTAACACCGCCAATCCCAAAAATGTCATCTGTTGACTTAACTTCATCTTGTCTGCCTCAAACCGAAGTCCTCTCTAAATCAAAATGACGCTACAGGTACCTTCTGCTCGATTGTCGCCTTCCACTACCGATATGAGACCTCTGAATCTCTTCTCAAAAACTGAATTATTGCAGTATATACTGCAATAGCGGCAGTAAAAAGTCCAAAAACACACCCAATGACGAGAAAAACGTTATCTTCTCTCAACTGATCCAGCGAAAAAGACAGCAGGAAAGCCATCATCGTCCCGTAAAGGAATTGCATTGTCAGTCTTTGCCTGAAACTCCTGAGAAAAAGGATTGCGACAAATAAAGCCCAGAGGCTCAAATAGCAAAACATCGTTACCGAATTCGGGAAAGAGCCAAACCCAAGTTTAGGAAAAACCTCGCAACCGATAATTGACAACCAGAATATTCCCAACGGAAGCAAAGTTGCTGCGGCATAGGAGTTTCTCTGTTGGTGAGCACGAACAGCGGTTGCGATTTGAATTCCACCAGTAATTAGCAAGATCAGACCAATATAAAATGTCGAGGAGTCAAACCTTCCGGTTTTGCAGAGGACATAGGCAAAGAGACTTGCCCCCAGAGCCAGAAGGCTAAAGCCGGGCAAGCGGTTCTGGTTAGATGAAAGGTATATATTTTTCATAAGAATCACCACCAAAGTCAAAGAAATCGAAAGGGTTTTACCAGAAGCAAAACCCTTCCATTTGGTACAATCAATATTAACTAATTTCTGACTTCTTGCGGCACCAGATCCTCTTCTTCGACAAAAATGGGCTCGGTTGCCGTTGCCGGTGCAGCAGCTTTCTTTGTCCTTAATGACATCGCCATCATTGCGCCAACCAGAAGCAGGATTCCGGCAACGATAAAAGAAGTATCCATGCTGCCCGTTTTAACTTTCAGCATCTCGGATAAGCGAACCATTGTAAATGCACCGACCCCCCAGGCGGAGAAGAGAATGCCGTAGTTCATCCCGAAGTTCTTCATTCCCCAGCTATCTTTGGCGAAAGAGGGGAAAAGTGAGAGATTTGTTCCGTAGTTGAAAACCATAGCAGTGACCAGGGCAGCCACCAAAAATGGACTGCTGGTATTGTTGCCCAGTACCGGAATGGCGACAAACATCAGAACTGCCTGGAAAGTAAGCATGATAGCGAGAGTCATCGCACGACCAAGTTTATCGGAAACGACACCGGCAATTAAACGCCCGGCAGCGTTACCAACTGACATAATAATAACAACCAGGAAGGCCATTTCACCCATAGAGGCCTTTGCCAGCCCTTTGGCACTGCCAATAACCATCAGCCCAGCACCTGAACCGATAAAGTAGCAAAGCCACAAAGTATAAAACTTGGCCTCTTTGAAAAGTTGTGATGGTTTCAAATCGGGAACACACAAAGCCGATTTGACCGCGGTTTTGTCCACATTCGGATCAGCAACAAAATCTGCGGGAGGATTAGAAATCAGCATCCCAAGACTGGTGACCACGATTGCGAAAGCGATACCGAAATACATCATCGATTGTTGCAGCCCGACAGTTGCCAGAAGGTACTTGGCCAGAGGAGCAATATAAACCGATGCCAAACCGAATCCGGAAACGACAATTCCCGCAATCAAACCGGTTTTCCTGGGGGGAAACCATTTGAGTGCTGGTGGGGTGGCAGCAGAATAACCGAAGCCAATCCCGGTTCCAGCCAACAGGCCAAAACCAACAATCCAGACCCAGTAGTTAGTCGTTTGAGAAATCAGGATAAAACCAGCACCAACCAGTAGACCACCGATTGCACAGGTCACTTTGGGTCCAAATTTGTCCTGACATTTACCCGCCAGGATCATTGCCACAGCAAAAGCCAGGCACGCAACGGCATAAGGGTCGTTAACGCTGGCAGCATTCCAGGTAAATGCACCTTCACCCCCAGTAGCAATGGAATCAGCAATGGCACTTTTGAAAATACTCCAGGTGTAAAGAATCCCCAGAGCCAAATTGATACCAAGTGCTGCAAGTAAAACTTGAATGCCGCGATTTTTGATTTGTTGTGATTGCATGGTAGTTTTCTCCTCGATTGACAATTTTGCATTTAAAAGACTTGGTTCTTCCGCAAGGTCAGCATTTAACTGGCAAGATTGATAAGCGGATATCACCCGGTTAAGCTGGAAAGATAACGGCCACTTATTTTTAAATTTGATTTTAATCAGAGCAGGATTGACATGAGAAGGTGGTTGAGGTTGCGACAATCTTGACGGAATAGATTCATTGACTGGCTCAAGTGGGGAATCAAGCTTCTCCAGAACTTCGGGATAACTTCTGGCCAACTCGTCGAACTTATCGCATTCACGATAATGGCAGGAGCAGAAATGAGACATTGCTACAACGTCATACGGATAAATGTAATCTTCACCTACATCACAATATTTCTTGTCGTGGCCAAAATAAGGGCATATCGGCATGAATTCCTCCTTCAGATAACGACTTGATGACCATCCATGTCGCAACCCTCATGCCAATCGTATAAATTTATTTCCTAGTAATTACAGTTAGTTGAAGTTTTGTAGTTTTGTATTGAATCTGTGTTTTTTCGCATATTTGCAAAAAAACCTCAGTCAGATCGACGGGAGAAAGTTGCGGGGACAAAACCTTGTTTTAGTTATTTTGTTCCGGTTTCACTGACTTTCCTTCTGCAAAAAAGGGCTGAATTGAATACAAAAAAACAGTTTTTTGCATTTTAGAAAAACTCTTTTGAGTTTTTTGCATTTCTGCGAAAATTGAGAGAGGAGGGATATCCGCGCGACCGTTTCCGACAGCAGATCAAGAAAGAGGTGGCCATCACCTGCATAAAGAAAGATATCTTACTGCCGTCGCCCCCGGTTCATGACATGAGACCAGGCATCGGGATAAGCTCTGCGCGGTGGGCGTGACATAAGAGGGTAGTAGAGAATCCAGCGATAAAAGCCAAAACGAGATTTGACCTTTATTTTTTATTTTTACAATTGCAACCGGGCATCAACAACAAACCTTGTTGCAATGATCAATCTCGAATTCCAGTGTCGAGTGAATGATGGAAAACCGCGTCTCAAGCTCTGCTTTCAACGCCATTTTGACCCGCTCTGTTTCAATAAAATCGGCAATGACCACATGAGCTTCCAAAGCATTCTTCTGTTCATCGAGTTGCCAGATGTGAAGATGATGAACATTTGCAACCCCTTCGATAGATTCCATAACATCGACGACCTCCTTAATGGAGAGACCTTCTGGAGCACCTTCCATGAGGATATGAATGGTTCTGGGTAAAAGCATTGCGGCCTGATAAAGGACATAGCCAGCGATGATCAGGGTCAATAACGTATCGCTCCAGTACCAGTCATAAAGAAGGATCAACGTCCCGGCAACGATGACTCCCACCGAAGCCAGAGCATCCGAGACATTGTGCAGAAAGGCGGCGCGAATATTTATGCTGTGCTTTGACATGGTATAGGTCAGTATTGCTGTGGCTATATCAATCACCAGGGCAATACCTGCGACAATGATAACCATCCAGCCTTCAATGACCTGTGGATCAAATGCACGCCATATCGCCTCATAGATCAAATAGAGCCCCACTAACACCAATGTGACGAGATTGATCAGCGCGGCAATCACCTCAGCGCGTTTATAGCCAAAAGTTTTGAAATAATCGGGTGGCCGTCTGCCAATCCTGCGTGCCACCCAGGCGATTAGCAGGGCGGCAGCATCACTAAAATTGTGCAGGGCATCGGCTATCAAGGCAAGACTGCCGGAGATGATACCGCCAATGACCTGCGCCAGTGTCAACAGCATATTGATCGCGATGGCGACGATGAGCCGTCGATCATTCAGCCCCTCTACGTCATGGTGATGATGTCGCTCTGGCGGTATGGAATGTTTTTTCATGCTCATCCTGGAGGAGAGGTATAAACAACTCCTCTCACTCAGTCATTTACGATGAAGTCATAATCGGCGCAGCGGCGTACACAAGTTATTGAATCGCTCCGGTCAACATACACCGGTGCAACGCGTATGACAATATTCACCCGACTGCAATCCTGATTTCTGGCCGTATATCATCCCTCAAATTTGCAATAGCAGACTTCATCTCTATCTGAAATCAATAGAGCTTCCGCTTGGAAAAGGTCGAACCCAGTACGTTGAAAGTATTTTCAACAATAAACAAAGCGTGCTCATCCACAGTAAAAACAATCTCTTCCAGACGTTTGAGCTGAATATTGTTGATCACCACCATCAGTACCGTTTTAGCCTCGCGGCGATAGGCTCCAACCGCTGGCACCATCGTTGTGCCGATTTTCAAATGACTCATTATCTGCTCAGCGACCTCTTCCGCTTGCGGCGAGATAACAAAGACCAGTTTGCGTTGGCTGAACAGTGACAAGGTATAGTCAATGGTCTGTGCTGCAATAAACAGGGCAATCATTGATGCAATCACCAAATCGGTCGGCATCGAAAAAAAGCAGACCAGATAGAGGAGCATGTTGAAACTGAATGAAAACCTGCCGACCCCGATATTATATTTCTGAAACAGGATAATCGCCAGAACATCAGCTCCACCATTGGATCCCAGTGAACGTAGAACCGTACCACTGCCAACCCCTAAAATAGCGCCGAAAACAATAGCGGCGTAGAGTTGATTATCGATTTGAATCGGGATATTGATGAACTGATACGACAATGAAACGACCAACATCGCCAGTGCGCTGTACCAGAGGAAGCGCCGCGACACAAACAGATAGCCAAGAATAAACATCGGTATATTCAGACCCAGATAAAGGAATCCCGGATTCAGCCAATCGGTCTGATAGTGAATCAGTGAAGCAATCCCGAATAACCCTCCAGGAATAAACTGATGGGGGGCGGCAATCCCTTTAAGGACTATCGTTTGAATCAAGGAACCAGCAATAATCAACCCGCAGTTCCAGAAAACCGAATAAACATATTTGCGTTTTTTACCGGTCATATCTTATTCTCCTGCAATAAAACTCACTTTGGGGCAAAAAAAGCGGGATAGTGAACCTCCGTTAGTGTCCTGTCAACCGAGATTATCAAGTTTTTTAAATAATTCATCTTTACAACTTGACTTCAGTCTTCCTATTTACATGCAAAACAGCTAGTATACGTCCCGAATGACACTACGTTTAAGCAATTTTGGAGTAATCTCGGGACTGTCCCCAGACCCATCAGGGGCTGCCCCGAGAGTTTACGGGTCACGAAAAACTGCGCTGGTTCGCACCGCAAAAGCCAGGGACAGCCCCCATGCGGGGACAGTCCCGTTTTTGCTGGAAATTTGCACCATTCATAGTATACGTCCCTGATTTTATGCTGCTCTGTTAGCAGTCAGAATCGCATATCGGAGTTTCCCTGTGGGCATACCCACCCTATAATCCAGACATACAAGGCAGGTTAACACATGAAATTGATGGTAAGATTAAGTTTGCTACTTTTGTTCTATTTCCCGGTTGTTGCTCTGGCTGAAATCCCGGATCAGCTAAAAAAGGATTTTGCACCAATCAGCGGGACAATCATCATGCCGATCGGGGAAGAATACCTGGTTGATCTGGATGCATCAACCAATCTCCATGAAGGTGATATTTTAACTCTATTGATGGCGGGAGAACAGGTCATTCACCCCGACACGAAAAAGCTTCTCGGTACTCTTGATTTGGCAAAAGGTTTTCTCCAGGTAACTCAGGTCAAATCAGGTTACTCTTATGCCAAACTCCTGACCGAAGGAATTATCCCGGGGAAAGGTGATCGGGTCAAACGATTTGAACAAACGCCAACCCGGTTCGAATCAACTCAACCGGCAGCTAATTTGGCAGAAGAGCTAAGACTTGCCTTACCACACTTAAACTGGCTGAATGATACGGATAAAATTCCCCCGCAATTGATTTTTTCACTGACCGATAATAGTTTGATAGTTAAAAACGGTGCTGGCGCAGAGCTAAAGAGCTATCCATATAACGAAGGGAAACTCTCTGTTCCTCTGGAAGGAATTTACCAACTGGACAGTTTCCAACTTGGCGGGTCACCACAAAAAAACAAAAGTCTGCTGAATCAAGCGGTCAGCAATCTGACAACCATCGCCGGATTTGGAAAAAAAGACAGCCGTCTGGAAAATCCGGGGATAACCCAAAATCAACAACTCAATGACGGTATCTGGGTCGGGCCAAACCTGGACGGTAACCCAGTCGGGTTGGCGGTGGCCGATCTTGACGGTGATGGAAAGCTGGAAACAGCTGTTGCCATGGAAGATCATCTGCAGATTCTCCGCATGACTGACGGAAAGTTGGCTCCTGTGGCCATCATTAACTTTCCTGGTGGCGTCCATTTGTTGAGTCTTGACGTCGCTGACCTTGATGCTAACGATATTCCAGAACTTTATCTGACTGCAAACGTTGGCACAACACTCAGTTCCCAGGTGGTTGAATTTGTCCAGGGAACGTACCAGCGCACGATCAATCGGGTTCCATGGTTCTTGCGCGTTATTGACCTGCCGCAAGAAGGGCGTACCCTGATGGCACAAGCAATGGGTGATTCTGAACATCATTTTTCCGGACAACCCTTCCGCGTTATACGTTCTGGAAACAAACTGACTCGAGGTAGCGATTTCCCCTTGCCGGGTAAACTCAATTTATTCAGTTTCACGACAATCAAGGGGACGAACAATGACTTGCTTTATGCCTATACTTCAGGAAGTGATTACCTTTATGTTACCACTCCACGAGGAGCAGAAATCTGGGAATCAACAGATCATTTTGGCGGTACCGAAGTTTTCTTCTACAATAATGAAGATCCTGGGAAAGAGCTGATTCAACCAATTTTCATCCAACAACGCTTACTGACCCTCCCCAGTGGAGAAATACTTGCGGCACAAAATGATGGTTTCCGTGCCCTTGAACGCTATCGCAATTTCAACAAAAGCCGCGTTATTGCTCTCAAATGGAACGGTGTTGCCCTACAACAAAGCTGGAGCACTCTAGAGCAAAAAGGCTATCTGGCCGATTTCACCCTGGCTGATGCCGATAATGATGGACAGGATGAATTGGTGATGGTGGTAAAATTCAAACAGAAAAATCTGGTTCAAAAAGGCCGTTCGGCGGTTGTGATTTACGAATTAAATCGATAATAATTTCATAGCCACCAAGACACCAAGTTCACCAAGAAAATTCTTGGTGAACTTGGTGTCTTGGTGGCTATTTTTATGTTGGATCTATGAATATCATCTCCCTCAATCAAGTCAGTCACGCCTTTGGTGGCCCGAAACTCCTGGACAATGCCAGCCTGCAAATTGAATCAGGGGATCGGATTTGTCTTTTGGGTCGTAACGGAGCAGGTAAATCGACACTGCTTCATTTGATCAACGTTGACTCTCCGCCCGATTCTGGAGAGATTATTCGTAAGCAGGGGATTAAAACTGCATATGTCCCTCAAGAGTTTCCAGAGGCTTGGACAGGCAGAGTACGTAACTATTTGCAAGATATTCTAGCCACACAAGAGATAGAGCCACACCTGGCAGATATCAGCATCGAACAGACACTGAGCCAATTGGATCTTGACCCGGAAGCTGAGCTGTCGACCCTTTCCGGTGGACTGAAGAGGCGTGCCCTGCTGGCTGCGGCACTGGTTCAGGATCCCGATTTGCTGCTGTTGGACGAACCAACCAACCATCTGGACATCAATGCCATCTGCTGGCTGGAAAATTTTCTGCAACGGTTGCAGAAAACTCTGATATTCATCAGTCATGATCGTACTTTTGCACGAAACCTTGCAAATCGGATAGTTGAACTGGATCGCGGTCAACTTCAAGATTATCGCTGTAATTACGCAACTTTTTTGGAGCGCCGCCAAGATGTCTTGAATAGTGAAAACAAAGCCTGGGCACGTTTTAATCAAAAACTGGCCGAAGAAGAAATCTGGATTCGCAAAGGGATCAAGGCACGCCGCACCCGCAATATGGGTCGTGTACGCGAGCTTCTGAAACTCCGTGAAGAACGTCGCCAACGCCGGGAACGAACCGGCCAGGTACGATTGCAACTGGAAACAGGGCAACGGAGCGGACAGATGGTGCTGGAAGCAGAACAGCTCAGTTTTAACTATGACAACAATAAAATTATTGATTCACTCGATCTACGCATTATGCGTGGCGATCGCATTGGACTGATTGGTCCAAATGGTAGCGGCAAGACCACTCTGCTGAAAGTTTTAACCGAAGAGTTGCAACCAACCAGCGGCAAACTCCGCCATGGCACCAATCTGCAGATCGCCTATTTTGATCAGCTTCGTGAACAATTAAATGAAGACAGAAGTATCAAACAGAATATAGCTGATGACCATGATCAAGTTTTGATCAACGGCCAACCACGCCATATTTATGGCTATCTACAAGATTTTTTATTCACCCCGGAACGTGCTCGTACCCCGGTTCGGGTCTTATCAGGGGGGGAGAAAAACCGCCTGTTGCTTGCCAAACTTTTCACTCAGCCGGCTAACCTGCTAATTCTGGATGAACCAACCAATGACCTTGATATGGAAACGCTGGATCTGCTGGAAGAACTCCTTCTTGACTATCAGGGAACGGTTCTCCTTGTCAGTCATGACCGCAGCTTTCTCAACAATGTGGTGACCAGCTCGCTCATATTTGATGGTCAGGGAAAGATTGAAGAAATTATCGGTGGTTACGATGATTGGCTAAATGTTCAGCCTATCCCAGAGCCAACACGAAAGAAAGAAAAAGCTAAACCGGCACCACGTAAAGAGCGTCCACGCAAACTGAGTTTCAAAGAAAAAAAAGAGTTGGAACAACTCCCGGAAAAGATTGATGCGCTGGAATCCGAGCAGATCGCACTCCACGAGCAAATGGCCAATCCAGATAGCTACAAAGAAAGAGATGGCTCTCTGATTACAACCCTGAAAGAACGCCTACAGAAAGTAGAAAGTGCTCTGGAAAAAGCCTACCAAAGATGGGATGAGCTGGAGAAGATCCCAGAATAGCCCCGCTATTGTCAATGTGGATGCAGATCAGCACCACAGAACTTACAATGTTTTGCATCGAGATCGTGCCCTTCAGCACTACATTCAGGACAAACCTGAGTAGAAAGGTTCTGCTTGAAGGTCAACTCTGCGGTCACGATCCCGGTCGGAATAGCAATAATTCCATAACCAAGAATCATCACCAGTGAAGCAATCGCCTGCCCAAAACTGGTCTGCGGTGAAATATCTCCATAACCGACGGTGGTCATAGTAACAACCGCCCAGTAAATGGAGCGAGGGATACTGGTAAAACCATTTTCAGCCCCTTCAACGATATACATCACCGAGCCAAAGATGACCATCAGCAGAAGAACCGAGAGCAAAAAAACAGCTATTTTACGCCGACTGGCCCAAAGAGCTCGCTGCAAATAATTTGACTCACCAACATACTGAACCAGCTTTAACACCCGGAATACCCGCAGTAACCGCAGGATACGGATCACCAGGAAAAATTTTCCCGCTGGCAGTAATAGGCTGACGTAAGAAGGGAGAATCGAGAGCAGATCAACAATACCGTAAAAACTTTTTGCATATTTGGCAGGGCGACCAATACAACTGAGACGCAGGACATATTCGGCGGTAAAAATGATCGTAAAAAACCACTCAAGGAAAAAAAATAATCGCCCGTATTGAATATTCAGCGCAGCAACACTATCCAACATCACCACAATGACGCTGATAACGATACTGAGAATCAACAGAACATCAAACAGTTTACCCGCCGAGGTATCAGCCTCAAAAATAATTTCATGCAGCTGATGACGCAGCTGATGATCAGACTGTGGTTTACGTTCAGGCAAGAAACCTCCGAATGAAAAATCTCTTAACGGAGAGACACGGAGAAGGAGAGGAAAGTCAAAATCATAAACTGAGCCACCAAGACGCCAAGGTCTCCAAGAGAACCAAAGTCAAAACGTTTTTAAGGTTTTAAACCCCCAAAAAGATTTTTGTTTTTCCTTGGTGCTCTTGGTGTCTTGGTGGCTATCGTATGGTTTTGATCTTTTTCTCCAACTCTCCTTCCCAGCGTCTCTCCGTTAAAAAATACTATTCAGGTAAAACTTCTGCAACCAGATCGAGAATGTGTACTGCACGCTGCTTTTTATCAGCATGATTGATACTGTCCTGTAATTGCATAATACAACCTGGACAGTCTGTTGCAACCAAATCAGCACCACTTGCAGCGATAAACCCCGCTTTTTTGGCGCCAATTTTTTTGCTGGTATCATAATGGTACACGGAGTAGGTTCCGCCCAAACCACAACAAGTCCCAGCGTCCTCCATTTCAATAAACTCAACCTGGGGTAAAGCTTTCAGGATGGTACGCGGTTCTTTAGTGATCCCGTGATTACGCAGATGACAGGGATCGTGATAAGTGACCTTGATTCGATTTTTCTGTTTTGGCAATTCATCCAGTTTTTCTGCGAACCCTTGTTCCACCAGAAAGACAAAAATATCTTTGACTTTATCTCTGTATTCAGCAAATTCTTCACCCATCCCCGGATAGATCTGGGTCAACCCTGAGTGACAGGAAGCACAGGCAGTGACAATATAATCATATTTATTTTTCTGGAATACAGTCAGATTTTCTTCGGCTAAAGATTCAACCGTCTTGGCTGCCCCGGCTGACACAGCTGGCAACCCGCAGCAGACCTGATCTTTGGGGATAATGACCGGCACACCGATAAACTTCAGCGCCTTAAGGAGTGCTTCCCCCGATTCGGGATACATAAAATTGATCCCGCAACCGGTAAAAAAAAGGACTGTCGGTTTATCGGCATCTCCGGGGATAACTTCAGAGCAGCGCTCCCTGAACGGTTTTGCCGTCAATGGCGGCAAGGTTCGATCCGAACTGATAAATGGCGCCGGGAAGCGCAACCGCAGCCCACTCTGTTCAGGGATTTTTTTGAACAATAGTTTGGAAAAGGCTCCACCCCCTTTAGCCAACAGGTTCATCAACCCTGGTTTTTTCAGGATGGTACCGACCCCTTTGCCAAAGGTTGACAACCCTTTACGATCAGCAATTTCTCGGCGGGTTGCAGCAACAATATCCTCGGTATGAACTTTATTAGGACATTGGGCATAACAGCTGCCACAAAGGAGACACTGGGACATATCGAGGAGAAATTTTTCCTCCAGATCAACATCACCTTTCAACAGCGAATCTGCCAGAGCAATCTTACCACGTGCGACTCGCCCTTCATGCTTCTCAGCGCCAAAAGCGGGACAATAGGCTCGACAACCACCACACTTAACACACTGGTCAATCTCGTCACGATAATCTTCTAAACTTTTCAACTTGGCCATGCTTAAAACCTTTATTAACAATTTTAACGGAGAGACGCGGAGAAGGAGAGAAAGGCAGAGACAGTCAAAACCTTGAATTTAGCCACCAAGGCACAAAGTCTCCAAGAGAATCAAAGTCAAAAGGTTTTTTAAGGGTTTAAAACCTAAAAGACGATCATGTTTTTACTTGGTGTCTTAGTGGCTTGGTGGCTGGTATTTAGGTTTTGACCTTTTCTCCAACTCTCCTTCTCAGCGTCTCTCCGTTAAACGACTTCTAAACATCACTCGGAAAAATTTTTCCCGGGTTAAGGATATTATTGGGATCAAGCGCCCGCTTGATGGTCTTCATATAGTCAATCACATTCGCTGATAACTCCATGTCGAGAAACGGCGCTTTCATAATTCCGACACCATGTTCGCCACTCATCGTTCCACCCAATTCCAGTGCCCCCTCAAAAACCTCAACAACCGCTTTTTCAGCTTTTTCATGGTCACCGGGGACTTTTTCATCAACCATGATATTGACATGGATGTTCCCATCACCAGCATGGCCATAATTGACAATCGGAATTTGATATTTATCAGCAATCCGCTCAATTTTACGGATCATGTCCGGTACCTTGGAGCGCGGCACACAGATATCTTCATTGAACTTATCAGGGTTGATCTGGCGTAATGACGCCGAAATTGAGCGACGGATTTCCCAGAGAGCTTCACTTTCCTCCGGAGTTTCCGCAACCCGGATCTCAACAATACCAAGGGGCTGTACAATTTCTGCAATCCTGGCAACCTGTTTATCCAAAAACTCCCGCTCACCATCGACCTCAATCAGGAGAACTGCTTGTGCCGCTGCCGGAACATCCAGAGCAGTCCCCTGACGGAGACAATCAAGAGTGCATGCATCTAAAAATTCGAGGGTTGTCGGAATAATTTTCCCCCGAATGATCGCCGAAACAGCCTGCGCTGCACCGTCAATGGAATCGAACAGTACCAGCATGGTTTTTTTTGCTTCCGGCTTTGGTAGAAGCTTGACGATAATTTTGGTAATAACCGCAAGGGTTCCTTCGCTGCCACAGATCAGCTTGGTCAGATCATAACCAACGACCCCTTTCATTGTCGGGCCACCGGTTTTAATGATATCACCAGTCGGAGTCACAATTTGCAGCCCGATAATATAATCTTTGGTCACTCCATACTTGACACAGCGTGGTCCACCAGCACATTCAGCTACGTTGCCACCCATCGTTGAAACCTTAAGGGAGGCAGGATCGGGGGGATAAAATAGACCCACTTTTTCTACGGTTTTCTGAAAGTCTGCAGTAACAACACCAGGTTCTATGGTGGCGACAAGATTCTCTTCATCAATATCAAGAATTTTATCCAGCCGGGTCAAACCAAGAACAATTCCACCTGCTGTCGGCACACTTCCACCAGTAAACCCGGTTCCGGCTCCACGCGGAAAAACTGGTATTTTTTTTTCGTTAGCCAACTGCATGATAAGGCTGACCTCTTCTGCGTTGCCGGGGTGAACAACCACATCAGGAAGGTACTGCTTCTGGGTGGCATCGTAGGAGTAACAGATCAAATCAGCCTTGTCGGTCAGCACCTGATCTTTGCCACTGATCTGCTGAAGTTGCTTAATTATTGTTTGATCCAACATTTATTTTCCCTTACAGTTTTAAATTTTTAACGGAGAGACGCAAAGTTGGAGAGAAACGCAGAGAAAGTCAAAACCATTTAATAGCCACCAAGGTCGCCAAGAGATTCAAAAGCAAAAGATTTTTTAAGGGTTTAAAACCAAAAAAAAGATTCTGGTTCTGTTTTTCTTGGTGTTCTTGGTGTCTTGGTGGCTCAGTTTAAGGTTTTGACTTTCTCTCCTACTCTCCTTCTCCGCGTCTCTCCGTTAAATCTTCTGATTTTTCTGACAACCAACGGAGTTGCATTATTCAATAGACTACCAAATAAGTCTACTTTGATTTACCAAACCAGCTGCCCTTCTTTGCAGTATAAACCTCAACCCGGTTGCGCCCTTTTTTCTTTGCCAAGTAGAGAGCTTTGTCTGCACACTCAATCAACTCGGTTTTTTTCAGCGGCTTACCCTCTCCGGAAAAAACAGCAACCCCAAAACTGCTGGTCACCCGATACTCATCCCCTTCATAACGGAAGAGGTGCTGTTCAACAGCAGTGCGAATCTTTTCTGCAGTCGTTAAAGCATCAGCTTCACCAGTTTCAGGCAAAATAAAGACAAATTCCTCACCACCATAGCGAGCCAGCAAATCGTATTCTCTGATCACACCACCGCAGAGATTCGCAAACTCTTTTAGCACATAGTCACCCGCCTGATGACCGTAGAAATCATTGAATTTTTTAAAATTATCAATATCCGTCAAAATCAGACACAACTGGTTTTCCTGACGGATGCTTCTGCTGATTTCTTTATCAAGGGATTCCTGAAAATAGCGATGATTATAAATCTGCGTCAACCCATCCAGGTTGGCAATTTCCTCCAGATAACTATTTTTTTCTTCCAGTTCAGCGGTCAATTTTTCCAACTGCATCTTTGACTGAACCAGCTCTCTGTTAATCTGCTCATAACTCATATTAAGCAAACTGAGTTCGATATTAGCCTGTTGCAAAATTTCCGGAATTGAAGCTGTCCCCTCAATGTTCAGGCCAAAATAATTAGCAGCTTTAGCAACATCCTTATTGGCTTGCTCCAGAATTCCATCGATACTGGCAGCCTCCAGCTTAAACATTTTCTGAGCGCGTTCGCGGAATGAACCATGGTAATCAATCGGATTACCAGAATACATAATATTGGCCAGCAGGGCGGCTAGATGCACCACCCTGATTTCAGTTTTGAGATCCGCATCATCCCCACGATAACCATCAGGATTATGATGATGGCTAATTGGGATAGACAGACTATCTGGAAAATTCCAGTGTTTCGCCGCCTCACCACCAATATACGCGTGATTGGCACCGATTCGTTCATCTTCCAATTCCAGCAGCCGTTTCTCACTCCCCGCGGCTTCTTCCAGCAGCTGGTCATAAGTCTCACGATAGGCGCAAGCCAGAATCAGTTTGCCCAAATTCTGTAATAAGCTGACGGTAAAAACTTCTTCTGGGTCATGATCCGAAACCTTGGACATAATCAATTTAGATGCCACAGCAGCAGCAAGGGACTCCTCCCAAAAACGTTCATAGTTGAAACCTGCCCCATGCTGTGGGCGTTCCATATTTAAAAAAGAGAAGGATAAAACCAGGCTCCGAACGGCATTGGTTCCCAATATGGCAACCGCTTGTTGAATCGTTCGCACTTCGTTGGGAAAGTTGTAAAAAGAGGAGTTCACCACCTTCAAAATTTTGGTCGACAACGACACATCCTGAGAAATTAACTTGGAAATATCGTAGATGGTTGTCTCTTCCTTACCGGTAATATTGATCAGCGTCGATGCAACCGTTGAAAGAGTTGGCAAAGAACCGGTCTCGATCACATGTTGCAGTACGTCTTCTTTGGTTGGCATAGTAAAATCCTCTTTAAATTCTATTTTAACGGAGAGACTCTCCGTTAAAAACTATTAGCCAAAACCGGCAAAACCATCCCGCCATCGGGGATAACAACAATCTCCGGTTTTTTATCTAACCCCGGCAGCACAAGTTCCAACGCACTATCCAGATCAACTGCTTTTTCCATCCCCATTGTTCGGGTTTGTTCAGTAGTCAATTCGCTGATCAGGATCACCCGGAAGCGGCGAGCCTTTGACAAAACAGCGTGAGCCGTCTGACCATTAATCTGATAATTTTTCCGCAATTCCTCCTCAAACTCATCCAGATCCTGGTAACGAAACCAGTGAAAAAAAGTATCATGACCAAAACCATCCCGACAAGCTGCCAGAAAAATAATTGTCCCTCCCTCTTTCACGGCTCGACAACCGTAGTCCAGAGCCTTCTGAGCTTGAATAAAATTGATATCTTTCGGTTCTCCACCACTGGAGATCACCGCCAGGTCGGCAGGTTGAGTCACTTTCACCTGAAACAGTTCCCGCACCATCTCACAACCAGCTAAATGAGCTTGTTCCAGATCGCCACAGAAAACCCCGAGGATTTCTTTCTTTGGAGAAAGAACCGTATTGAGAAGAAAATCGGGATTAACCAACCGGGCAGACTGAAGTAGATTTTTATGAACCGGATTACCGGCCAGAACGCCTGTCACAGCCTGCGGATGTTTCCCCCCGATCTCGGGAGGGTTAAATACAGAAAAATGGCTTGCCATGCAAGTCTCCCGGCTGGCAACCCCCGGAACCAACCCTTTTCTGCCGCCGCCAAAACCGGCAAAATAGTGGAAACCGATGGTTCCGGTGACAATCACTCGGTCAGCTTCCATCACCCGGCGATTCACCTGAACCGGAATACCGGAGTCGGTTGTCCCCAAATCAACCAGCTCATCGGGATCGTCGCATTCGTGATCAAAAACCGCAATTCGACCATAGAGGGAACCGAGAATTTTTTGCTGTTCCTGCTCCGTCTGCTTGCGGTGGATCCCCAGCGCGATAATGATTTCAATATTTTCGTCAGGAATCCCGATCGAGTTAAGTTCATCAAGGAGAATTGGTAAATAAATTTCACTACCACTGTAACGGGTTATATCTGAAGTCACAATGGCAACCCTCTCCTCCGGGGACAATATTTTGCTCAGAGGCAATGAATCAATCGGGTTATCCAGGGCGTCACGAATCAGTTGCTTGGCAGCAGATGGTTCCGGCAACGAATTCGGTTGCAGGAGCCTGGCATGAGGCAACTGACAGGAAAATGAGCTGGTTCCGTATTTTAATTTTACAATTTTCAATATTTCTCTTTCGGCTGTAGGGGCGATCCCCTGTGGTCGCCCAGATCCTTTGTTGTCGTGCGCAAGTTAAGGGCGACCACAAGGAGCCGCTCCTACAGTATTCCAGAATACCAAAATCTCTGCTATCTGGACATCAAGAAACAGAATCCCGGTTCCGCCACAAAAGCAACCGAAAGTTTTTCGGTCACAGGCAGCAATCTGCTCCCTGGTCACACCAGCCATCAACCAGTGAGTACATCCTCAAACCTTTTCAATCTGTTATCAAATCTATTTTATCCCATAAAAAGCTGAGGGAAGAACAATGATATCTGAGGAATGTAAGTAATTAGCAGCAACCCGAAAAGGCAAACAGCCAGAAATGGTAAAACCGACATACTAACTTCACCCATCCCTCGTCCGGTAATGGATTTTGTCACAAAAAGATTGTATCCGAACGGTGCGGTGATGTAACCAATAACAAAATTAACGACGATAACAGCCCCCAAATGGATTGGATCAATTCCTAGTTGCGTAGCAATCGGCTCAAGAATGGGAACGATAATAACGATTGCAGCTGGCGTATCAAGCAATGAACCAATAAAGAGGAAAAGGATATTAACCAACAGCAGAAACACGTACTTGTTTGTCGAAAAATAGAGAATAGCTTCTGCAGCAATTCCTGGGATCTGTGCAGACGCCATAAGCCATGCAAACAGATTGGCACTGGCAATGACAAACATGATCATCGCAGAAGTCTTCGCCCCATCAGCAAAGCAACTAAGAGCTGTACGAATATCAAGAGTTCGTTCTAAGAAGAAACCAACCAGAAGGGCATAAAGACACCCTATAGCTCCAGCCTCTGTGGGAGTAAATATTCCGGTGTATATCCCCCCAAGGACGATAAGAGGGGCACCGAGCGCATAGCGAGCCTTCCAAAAAGCATTGATTGCCTGCCGCCCAGATGTCCGTCGATCACTTCGCGGAATCTTTTCCCGAATAGCCCGCCAGACACTGTAAATAATCAGCAGCAGTGCAAACAGCAACCCAGCACCCAAACCCGCCAAGAAAAGCCGTAAAATTGATTCCTCAGCAACAACCCCGTAAATAATAAGAGGGATGCTCGGTGGAATAATTGGTCCCAGAGCTCCTGCAGAGGCAGCCACTCCCATTGAGAACGCAGGTGTATAACCACGTTTTTCCATCTCAGGAATGGTGATTGATCCGATAGCAGCGACCGTTGCTGGACCAGAACCTGAGGCCGTGGCAAAAAGCATGGAAGACAGAATGGTACCAACAGCCAGCCCGCCAGGAAGAAAGCCGAGCAACTCATCGGCAAGCTCAATCAGTGAACGGGAAATTTGGCTTTTTTCCAGTATCGCCCCCAATAACACAAAAAACGGAATGGCCAGCAGTGCAAAATTATCTATTCCTGAGATTAACGTCTGGGAAAACATCATGAAGCTCACATCCATCATGACCAGACCGAGAACCCCAGCCAACCCTAGGGAAAAACCAATTGGCACGCCAACAACAACCAAGAAAACGAAAACACCCAACAGAATGAGTGCGATAACACCAGCACTCATGCCCCCTCCTTTTCAGCTGCCAAGCGGGATGAACGCTTAAAAACTTCAACGATATTGAGGGAAACATAAGCAACCACCAACACCCCTGTTACAGGAATAGCGACCTTGAGGTAACTCAGATTAATGCCTGCTGCAGGTGAGGTCTCGTCAGGAAAAAGCTGCAAATATTTCCAACCGTAGACAACCATGAACACGCCGTACAATAGAACTATGCATTGGGATAAGAGTTTAACGAATTTATCAATAAATGCTGGAGCATATTTGCCTATCAAATCAAAAGCGATGTGAGATTCCGAACCCACTAGGACAACGACTCCCAGTAAGGTATACCAAACAAATATAATGCCGGCTACCTCACCAGGCCAAGAGAGAGCTGCACCGACGACATAACGGAAGAAAACAGAAACACCAATGATAAGAACAAGAGATATGCCCTGAAAAATGAGCACGGACATAATCAGCCGATTCATAAATCTTCGGGCTCTTTCCATACAAATCTCCTTAATAAAGACGGAGCCAACAGACATTGGCTCCGGAGAAAATAGCCGATAGAGAAGCAGGGACTACCAACCAACAACCCTGCCGAATTAAATAGTCTTTTACTTTGTTGCCTTATCACGGGCATCAAGGAACATCTTCATCACATCGGTACCGATTTTTGGCTCAAACTCAGCGTACACTGGCTTAACAGCATTCTGGAAGGGCTTCATATCAGCAATCTTGTTGATAATCATCCCCTCAGAAGAAAGATCTGCAAGATATTCCTCGACAATTTTGGCAATGGTTTTACGCTCAAAAACAGCAGCTTCCCGGGCTGCACGCTTGAATGCGGCGCGATCTGCATCAGAAAGCTTCTTCCAGGTCATGTCCGACACCATAATAACGAGTGGCGAGTAGGTGTGTCCGGTAAGAGATAGATATTTAGTAACTTCATAGAACTTATTGGCATAAACAACTGGTACAGGGATTTCAAGTCCATCAACAACCTTTTGCTGAACCGCAGAGAAAACTTCCCCCCAAGGCATGGGAACAGCATTTGCCCCAAGGCTCTGGAACATGCCGATATAAATCGGGGTTTTCATAACGCGGTACTTGACCCCCTTTAGGTCGGCAATCGTATTAACCGGACGCACATTGTTGATCATATTCCGAAACCCGCCTTCAGAAAAAGCGAGGCCAGTAATTTGCAGCTTCTTCAACTTTCCCAGAAGCATGTCACCAGCAGGACCATCAAGAACAGTGTGCGCAACTTTTGCCGAAGGGAAGATGAATGGTAAGTCAAGAACCATAAATGCATTGACAAATGAACCCACCGGAGCATTGGTAATGACACCTACATCCATGGTGCCCATGGTGAGGTTTTTAATCATCTCCGATTCGTTCCCTAGCTGACCACTACCAAACAGATCTGCTTTATAACGTCCTTCAGTATACTTGTTGACTAGCTCGGAAAACTTCTTCGCAGTTATAAAATAAGGATCCTTTTCATTTGCAGCAGTAACAAAACCAAGCTTCAATTTTTTTTCTGCAGAGAACGCTGAGGGTGCAAGCATACTCATACTGGCAATTAAACCGATCAGGGAAAAGATCGTCAAGCGAAACAAGCTTTTCATGTTGAACCTCCTTTTGGTGAAGTGAAGAAACCTAAAAGGTTTCTTAGAATATTAATACTGCAATGGAGCTGCGCCGGAAAAAAAGGATATGGCAGAAATCCTCTCATCCATCAAATTTACGCCAACGGTAATATCTTTTAAATCTGGCTTATCGACCCAGTTATCAGCTTAAATCGGTTCAGCAGTTTCGCTTCCCAGTTGCTGCGCTACGAACCGAATTCATACAATTTTGCAGGGTTATCTACTAAAATTCTATTCCTGATCTCACTATCTGGAGCCCACTCAACAAGCAGATCAAGCAGAACCCCGTCATTGGGCATTGGAACGTTAATATATGGATGCGGCCAGTCAGTAGCCCAGACAACTCTTTCCGGGTTGGCATTGATGATTGCTTTCGCATAGGGGATCGTATCTGCGTAAGGTAATTCTTTACTGCAAGTGATCCGGTATGCACCTGACAGTTTTGCCCAGGCCTTTCCTAGCTCAAGCATTTTAAGCATCTTTCTAAATCCAGGATGGTTAACCCCTATTGACGTAGGCATGTGACCCATGTGATCAAAAACAACATCAACGGGTAAATCTGCCAAGGTATCAAGTTCAGAAAACTCTGAGACGTCGACTAACATCTGTAAGTGCCAACCGAATGCAGCAATTTTATGAGCCAACTTCCGCACATCAGAAACTTCAATACCACTTTTAAACAGGAGATTAACTCGAACGCCACGAACTCCAAGGTCATGCATTCTCTCCATTTCAGAGGTGTCAATGTTTTCATCGACAACAACAACACCTCTAAAGTTACTGCCACCCACTTTAATAGCATCCAATGTCGCACGATTATCCGTACCGTAAACACTTGGCTGGACTATTACTGCTCGATCTAGCCCAAGAGTTTTGAGCATCTCCAAATAGCTGGTAAGTGGTGCGTCAGGTGGGGTATATGTTCTGTGTGGAGTGTAAGGATAGCGACTTTGAGGGCCTAGGATATGTGCATGACAGTCACACGCACCTGGAGGAGGAGTGAACCCTGGTTTTTGGGGAACAGGGTCAGCTGCAGCGCAAACCGGAATATATGAATTCCCAATCAGAGTCATTCGGCTTTCCTCCCAACCTTGCAAACCTCGAAGGCCCAGCCTTTCAGCCGAACGTAATACATGATACCACGCAGCTCGACGTGCTTTGTCTGGATCTCCGATACTAATTGCATCGTAAATTTTTTCATATTCGCGCAACACCTTTAATGAAGTTTTCTTGTCACGTGGAGACATCGTTTTTTCAACAACAAGACTGGCTCTCAGTCTCGATGCTAAAAATTGTACAAAATCCTTAAAGTGCTTATTGTTACTTGCCTCTGCCGTAACAAGATGGAAAGTTTGTTCAAGTTGTGAACAATCTTCTTCTCGTAAGATTGCTTCACGCATTTTTTCTAGCAGCTGGTTCATTTTTGCAAGCTGAGCTTTTGTTCTTCGCCTTGCCGCCATTGCGGCACCACCAACCTCCATCTCAATACGAAGTTCCATCACGCTCCGCAAATCTTCGACTGTTTGTAACTTCTTGGAATCAATCTGGAAGGTTCTATGCTCAAAATCTCTCGAAACGAAAGCACCTATGCCCTGATGGGTTTCGACAAAGCCCTCTTGTCGTAAACTGGCTATTGCTTCGCGCACCGCAGTTCGGCTGACCCCGAATTCTTGTGATATCTGAGACTCGGTAGGAAGTTTGGATCCTGGAAGGAAAATTCCAGAGGTTATTTTCTCTGCAATCTGCTTGAAAATTTCGGCGGGAAGCCGTTTAGGTCTGGGAATAGTATCAAACTGACTCAAAAAAAGCTTAGAATTTTTCTTTTGCATAGCAGTCCCATATCAACAAGAAGAGAGGCAGCGATATTTATATTTGCATTATTATCATATTGTCTGTTGTCTGACAACTTAAATTTTTTAGTGCAATGCAAATTGATTCGGGGCAAGCCCCAGAGATTTCTTTTATTAAAGTAACCTCCGTGTGACGTTTAAGTCACATTCCGGGCGCTATTGACCCTTGAAACATAACAGACGTCAGCCCATTATTGCTGCATCTCGTACTGCGAGACATCAGACCAAGTCCGAAGAACTGTTTTGCTGGTGAATTCAGAAGGATACTGTTGCAGCACAAGCAGGTGCTGTGATAAAAATTACCCTCCTGACTTTCCCACAAACTGGAGAAAAAAAGATTATGGATTTACAAATTCTACCTGTCACTACCCCAAAAACCAAGATTGAAGATGAAAACGAACTGGTCTTCGGCAAACAATATAGCGACCGGATGCTGATCATGGAATATGATAGCGGCAAAGGCTGGCATTCTGCACGTATTCAGCCCTATGGACCTCTCGCTCTTGATCCAGCAGCTATGGTTCTTCATTACTCGCAGGAGATTTTTGAAGGATTGAAGGTTTTCCGCCGTGCTGATGGCAGCCTTGCCATGTTCCGTCCCGCTGATAACGTTACCCGCTTTAATCGCAGTGCCGAGCGGATGTGCATGCCACTCGTCGATGAAAAATTCTTTCTTGATGCGATGCTCAAACTGATTCGGCTGGAAGCAGATTGGGTTCCTCACAGCGAGGGAACAAGTCTTTACGTCCGTCCGACAATGATAGCAACCGAGCCAATGCTCGGAGTTCGTCCGGCAGATCAATACCTGTGCTACGTCATTCTCAGTCCGGTGGGAGCCTACTACAAGGGAGGTGTTGCACCGGTAAAAATCTGGATTTCTGATTTTTATGTTCGGGCGACCGAAGGGGGGACTGGTGAAGCCAAAACCGGGGGGAACTATGCTGCAAGTCTCTATGCTGCAAAGGAAGCGGCTGAAAATGGCTATGATCAGGTTCTCTGGCTCGATGCCAAGGAAAAACGCTTTGTTGAGGAAGTCGGCAGTATGAATATGCTGTTTCTTTATGATGGAAAAATTGTTACCTCACCACTGCATGGAACAGTTCTTGATGGAATCACGCGCCGCTCAGTACTCACTCTGGTTAAAGAAATGGGGTATGAAATTGAAGAGCGGGCATTAAGCGTTGATGAAATCATGGAAGGAAGCTCAAACGGTCGCCTGAAAGAAGCTTTTGGTGCAGGAACAGCAGTGGTCATCTCTCCGGTTGGCTCCTTCTGTTACAAAAATAACTGCGTCCAACTGGGCGACGGCAACCCGGGAAAACTCACCATGGAACTTTATAACAAACTGACCGCAATCCAGTATGGCAGGGAAGCAGATAAACACGGTTGGATTACCTTACTGTAGGGTTTCTAACTCTTTTGCCCCTCCTCCATTTGGGGAGGGGCAAACTTTAAGTACTCTGCTTAAGTAGAAAATAGCTCAAAAAATAGTACCCAGCAGACTTCACTAACCCAAATTAGCTAAATTCCCACCCAACCAGCTGAACTTATTCAATAAAATAACTAGATAGATTTTTCATGAGCTTGGCACAAAACCTGCGTTACTTATTTTCAAAAGAAAATAAATTCTAGTCCACAATCCATGGACAACATCCAACAAGCACGGCCTTAAAAAATATTGTGTTACGAATGGCACTAAGTTTAAGGGGGACAGAGCAGCAAAACGGGACTGTCCCAGGCTTTTGCGGTGCAAACCACCGTGGTTCTTCGTGGCTCGTAAACTCTTGGGACAGCCCCCGATGGTGCTGGGGACAGTCCCGAGATTACTACAAAATTTCTTAAACTAGCACCATTCTACTGTGTCACTTAAATCTAGTTTTTTTACATCTCAGCAACAAGGAGGCACTCTATGTGTCGTATTGGCGCAATAAAAAGTCTCGATTACGTCCATCCAAGCATCGCTCTGAAATTGATGCAATCGCAGCAAGAAGGGCATGACAACTCAGGATTTGCCATGGTCATGCAAAACCTTGGTGGTATTTTTGAGCCCTACAAACAGCTGCCAACACTGTCGATGGCGTGCACCGACGACGGTATAAAAATTGCGGAGAATATTCTCCATGAAAGCGGCTTCCGACGGATTGTCCAATGGTCACCACAAGTCAATGACTGGCCAGGTCTCGACATCAGCGCTATGCCCCATTATGTTTTTGAAACCTTCAACTATCCATACGCCTATGAAAACCTTGGCAAGAAAAAGAAACAGGAATTGCTCCTGGATACACGCTTGCGATTGCGGGAAGCACTGGAAGATAACGAAGAAGGCTTTGTCTATTCATTCTGGCCTGACGTAATCACCCTGAAAGAGATCGGTGACCCGCACGATATTGGAACCTATTTCAATCTCTGGGAAGTTGATGATCGCTTCACCGCCAAAGTCATCACCGCCCAGTGTCGCCAGAACACTAACTACGATATCGTCCGCTATGCTGCCCATCCATTTCACCTGCAGGGCTACACAATTCTTGCTAACGGCGAAAATACCTTTTATCTGAAAAACAAGGAGTTTCAACAGGGGCTTCACCGTGGCTATATTGGTTTTGAATCAGATTCACAATGTTTCCTCTATACCCTGCACTACGTTCATCGCCAACTGGGCTGGCCACTGCACTACTATAAACATGTTATCACGCCACTCCCCTTTAATCAGATTGAGGATTGTGAGGACAAAAAACAATTGCTGGCAATACGTCAGTCACTGAGCCACCTGGAACTCAACGGTCCCAATACAATTATCGGCATGCTCCCTGACAACACTTTATTCACCTGCTGTGATGCAAAGAAGCTGCGCCCGGTTGTGATCGGACATGATGACAGAATGGTGGTTATCTCTTCAGAAATCTGCGGCATCAACGAAGTCCTCCCCGACCGTGATTGGGAAACAGATATCTATCCAAATGAACGGGAAACTGTCGCCATTAGCGATGAACTGGAGGTGCAGAGATGGAAACAATAAAAGTTAACAATGTCACTGTCAACGACCTCCCCTGGAAGATTATTTACGATGCCAGTCGCTGCACCATGTGTGGTTCCTGTGTCGCAACTTGCTCCTTCCGTGCCATCAAGATGACTGTAGAGCGACGCCGGATGGTTTTTTCGGAAGGGGATTTTCCCGATCCAAAATCACGTTTTTCAGCCGTTCCGGTCATAAGCCAGGTTGATTCAATCCGCGACTACTGCCGTGGTTGCGGCATGTGCGAAAAAGTTTGCCCCAACGATGCGATTCATCCAGAGCGTAATCCTGATACCCGCCATCCAATTATCACCCGCTGTCTCGGTGGGGATTCGATCAAGCGAGGTGGGCGTAAAAACCTTGAAGGCTCTATCAGAACGCTGGACAGTATCCGTGTTGGGCGGATTTCACAAATGACCGACCCGAGTCTGGATGCTCAACGTCATACCTTTGATCTCCTGGCACCCTTCGGCCGGATTTTGCCGCCAGGCAAACTCCCCTTTAGTCCCAACCAGGACAATGAACTGGTCAGTAACGACACAACCCCGCCGGTCAACTGGATCTATCCCGTCATCATTGGAGATATGTCAATCGGCGCCCTCTCCTGGCGGATGTGGGAAGCAATGGCTATGGCAACAGCCTACCTGAATGAGGAATGTGGTTTGCCGGTCAGAATGAGTTCAGGAGAAGGGGGAGTCCCACGACGGCTGCTGAGATCAAAATACCTCAAATATACAATCTTACAGATTGCTTCGGGTCATTTTGGCTGGAACCGGATTGCTACCAGCATGCCCGACATGATTGAAGACCCCGCTGGAATCATGATCAAGATCGGTCAGGGAGCAAAACCAGGCGACGGTGGCCTGCTGCAAGCCGGAAAAGTTGCCGCCCATATTCAAGCAATTCGTGGCGTCCCGAAAACTGACCTCCTCAGCCCGCCAAACCATCAGGGACTCTACTCCATCGAAGAGAGTGTCCAGAAAATGTTTCTCTCGATGAATGCAGCCTTTAAATTCCGCGTTCCAGTCGCCATTAAAGTAGCGGCATCTGCAACCAGTGTCAGTGTTTTTAACAACCTGGTGCGTGACCCCTACAATATTGTCGGTGGCTTTTTCCTTGACGGGATCGATGGCGGTACCGGCGCTGCACACGAAGTGAGTCTTGACCATACCGGCCATCCGATTGCCAGCAAATTACGCGATTGCTACCTGGCAGCCGTTTCCCAGGGACGACAGGGACAGATTCCCCTCTGGGCTGCTGGCGGCTTGGGTAAAACTGGAGACCTGGCTGCAGATGCCTTTAAAATGATCTGTCTGGGTGCCAACGGCGTCTTCAGCGGCAAACTGATTTTGCAGATGGCTGGGTGCGTCGGCAATGATATGGGTCGCTGCAACGCCTGCAACACTGGTCTCTGTCCCGTTGGCATTACCACTCAGGAATCGCCATTAGTCCATCGCCTTGATCCAGAGAAAGTTGCGCAAAATATTGTCAATTATTTCCTTGCTATGGATCAGGAATTCAAAAAGCTGATGGCTCCGATTGGCAATTCCTCTCTCCCCGTCGGGCGTTCTGATGCCCTGATATCAACTGATCAAGCCATTGCTGAGAGACTGCAGATTCAACATGTTTGCTAGAAATCAAGGAGAATCGTAATGACAGCCAAAATATCCGGCTTCAATGAAAGCAATATTCGCATTTCTACCCAGGAGCTGCTGCAACAGATCTATGCAGCTCTGGATCGGGGTGAAACAGACTTCGAGGTTCTCTCATCCGGTCACCACGATATCGGCGGTCCATTCTGGTCAGTCGAGGGAAAACCGTTAAAGTTCAGGGTTAAAAACCCCGGCCAGAGGGTTGGCGCTTTCGGTCTCGAGGGAACCCAGATTATCGTTGAGGGTTCGACCCCAGCGGACGCAGGTTGGCTCAATGCCGGAGCAGAACTGATCATCAAAGGAGATAGCGGCGACACGACTGCCCATTGTGCTGCAAGTGGAAAGATATTTGTTGCCGGGCGAGTTGGCACCCGCTCTGGATCGTTAATGAAGCATGATCCGGCCTTTCCTGCTCCAGAATTCTGGGTCTTAAAAAATACCGGTTCCTTCTCTTTTGAGTTTATGGGGGGTGGTACTGCCATCGTCTGCGGCATCGATTGTGAAGGGCATGATTCGGTTCTTGGTGACCGCAGTTGCATGGGGATGGTTGGTGGAACCATCTTTGTGCGTGGTTCAGTCAAAAATCTTCCCGACGAGGTTTGGCTACTTGATCTGAATGAAGCAGACACCCGGTTTTTAGCCAACAACCTGCCAATTTTTCTGGACAATATTGAACGGCCTCAATATCTGGAGCAACTGACCGACTTCAGCCTATGGCATAAGATTACCGCTAAAAGCGACGAGGAACGTCGTCTGCGCCATAGTATGCGTCCCACAATACGTGAATTCCGGCTGAATACATGGGTTGGTGAAGGTGGTATTTTCGGCGGACTGATTGATGACGATTACACCCACGTTGCCGGGCTGGTCAATACCGGAAAAGATCGCTTGAAGATTCCCCATTGGCAAAATAAAGCCTTTTGCGCTCCTTGCGAATCAGCCTGCCCCTCATCAATTCCGACCCAGGATCGGATCAATCTATTGCGTCAGGGCAAGTACAAAGAAGCAATTGAATTGGTTCTCAACTATTCTCCTTTTCCCGGGAGTGTCTGTGGTGAGGTTTGTCCTAATCCCTGCATGGATGCCTGTACGCGACAGTTTATAGATCTTCCGGTGAGGATGCCGGAACTTGGCAAACTTTCCCTTAACGCCAAATCACCCGAACCAAAAACCGATTCTGGCAAAAAAGTTGCGGTTATCGGTGGTGGACCAGGAGGACTTTCCGCCGCCTGGCATCTGCGCCTGCTCGGTCATGCCCCAACAATTATTGAAGCAGATAAAGAGGTTGGAGGCAAACTACGCCAGGTCATCCCAACTGACCGCTTACCGGAAGATTCATTAAAAACCGAAATTGACCGGATCAAAAGACTGGGTGTGGAGATAAAAACCGGGACAACAGTTGATGCAGAGTTATTTAAACAGCTGCAGAACGATTACGACTCTATCGTCATCGCCTCGGGAGCCCATACTCCGGTGGTCATCCCCTTCCCCGGTCATGAACGCCTAGTCAAAGGGCTGGAATTTCTTAAAGACTTCAACAATGGTAAAAATCCAACTGTCGGTGAGAAAGTCGTGGTTATCGGTGCAGGAAATGCAGGGATGGATGTCTGTCTTGGCGCCTACGCCATGGGAGCAAAACAGGTGACAGCTATCGATATCCAACGTCCGGCAGCATTTAAAAAGGAGATCGATCACTTTGAAAAGCTTGGAGGTAAAATCGAGTGGCCCGTCTTTACCGAAAAAGTCGATAGCTCTGGACTACACAGTAAAGATGGCCGCCTGTTTGAAGCAGATACAGTGATTATCTCCATCGGTGAACGTCCCGATCTCAGTTATGTTCCACAAGAATGGCTGGATGAACGCGGTATGGCAGCCGTTGATGATTGTGGCCAACTGACTCAAGCAGTGGGTATTTTTGCTATAGGCGACACCATCAAGCCGGGGCTACTGACTCACGCCATCGGTCATGGACGCGAGGCAGCAGAATATATAGACACCTATCTGCAAGGGGGGAAACTGGTTGCCAAGCAGAAACCAGTAATGATTTCTCAGGAATATCTGAGCAAAGAACTGTTCCGCCCCCAGAATCGCAGCCGCTTCAACTTGACCGACCCAACCCAGGAAACCAATCGCTGCCTTTCTTGTGGTACCTGTCGCGATTGCAGTATGTGCCTTGAAGCTTGTCCGGAAGGGGCTATCCGCCGTGAAGACAGGGAAGACGGTGGTTTTGAGTATATTTCAGATGATCAATACTGTATCGGCTGTGGAATCTGTGCGGGGATGTGCCCCTGTGGAATCTGGGGGATGGAATTGACCATCTGAACCAGGTAAACATCCTGATTAGCACCAATCTTCCACTGTATAAATTCCCTCTCCCCGGCGTGGGAGAGGGTTAGGGAAAGGAGCGAATAGCAACAATCCACACCCATCCAAACCTTCCTTCCCCCAGCAAGAGGGAAAGAGCAATATTCCAAAATCTCGCTATCTGAATGGATAGATTAATTATAATCAGATTAAATATTAATTAAGCATATTTACACGGGTCACCTGACAGCAGGTGCCCTTTTTTTATTGAAAATTCGTAGTTAAAACCAAGCCAACCTATATTATTTGAAATAAATGATTAAAAAACATTGACAATGCTTCTTGGTTATATAAAATATGCTTCATGTCTAATTGTTAATCACAATTACCAATGGAGTATCAAATTATGGCTCAGTCAAAATCAATCGGCCTCAGCGCTAAACTCACTGGCGCAATTTGCGTTATCACTCTGATTACTATTCTTCTGGTTCTTTTTTCGGTGATCACCCTTAAAAACCAAAAGGATGATTCAACCGTCATCAATATCGCTGGGCGTCAACGAATGCTCAGTCAGAAAATGTCCAAAGAGGCAATGACCATCAAAGCTGGATTGTCGGTCGAGAACTCTCGCACCAGCCTGAAGGAAACTCACGACCTTTTCGACAACTCACTCAATGGACTGATCAACGGCAATAGCAGTATGCATCTCCCTCCAACCAGTGATCCGGAAATTCTCGCCCAGATGCGCAAAGTTGAATCACTCTGGAAGAATTTTTCTGCTCAAGTGAAGGTTCTGCTCAACTCTAGCAATAACAACGAAGCAATCGACCAGGCCAGTGAAAAAATTCTGGCCAGCAATATCCCCTTATTGCAGGAGATGAATAAAGCCGTCGGCATGTACGCTGCGCAATCACAGAAAAAGGTCGCAAGACTGACGACCTCCCTCTATGTCGGTGGCGTAATTGTCCTGATCGTTACCCTTCTTGTCTGGTTGCTGATAAACCGAAAAATTGTTCGCCCATTACTCGCAGTGGTAAAAATGGTCAATGGAATGAATAATGGAGATCTGGATTATCGCCTGAAAATGAAGCAAGGCGATGAAATTGGTCAATTAGCCAACAATATGGATGAATTTGCCGACAGGCTTAAAAATGATATCTTGACAGCGTTCCACCGCTTAGCTGAAGGAGATTTCACCTTTGTCGCAAAAGGGCTGATTGCGCAACCTTTAGCCCAAGCTAATCAGGGGATATCTGAAACCTTGCAGGCGGTACTGCAATCAAGCCAGAAAATTGCCTCAGACACACTCCAGGTTTCTGCAACCAGCACCTCGTTGGCCGATGGGGCAACCAAACAAGCCGCTGC
>Ga0256840_1000389_pt1 | contig 45268 bp, 46 predicted proteins | sample 355202metaG_FD_185969 | JGI IMG/M metagenome (GOLD analysis project Ga0256840, IMG submission 185969) | Hydrothermal vent microbial communities from Mid Atlantic Ridge, Atlantic Ocean - 355-202 | ecosystem: Environmental > Aquatic > Marine > Hydrothermal vents | place: Atlantic Ocean: Mid...
AAACCAAAAAAACCTCAGTTAAAACTGAAGTTCTTCATCGGCTAATTTACTAAGCCATAGTACTTTATTATTGAAAAGTACTAAAAACAACACAACTATCTTTGTATTATTAAAGCGGTCTGGACGGGACTCGAACCCGCGACCCCCTGCGTGACAGGCAGGTATTCTAACCAGCTGAACTACCAAACCGTTGCTTTTAGCGGTCGCAAATATAAGTGTGTTTTTTATACTAGCAAAGTATTTCATTAAAAAATTATAAAAATCTTTTTCTACTAATTAAATACGAAATTAATATTTGTTCAAACCCTCTATTAATATCTACTGGCACATAAGCTATTTGATATTGCATACATTTCATTTTCAAATCATTAAAATACTTATTTACTGCATTTTTATATTTTTTTTGAACTTGTTCTGCGTATAAATTTATCTGCTCTCCAGTTTCAACATCTATGAATTTTTTAGGTTTATTATCAAAATTAAAATCTATTTCGTGTTTTTTATCATAGGTATGAAACAAAACCAATTCGTGCTTATTGTATTTTAAATGTCTGATTGCTTCAAAAAGTTCTTCTTCATTTTTACCTACTTGAAACATATCTGTAAATAAAAATATTAATGATCTTCTATGTATTTTCTCCGCAATTTCATGTAATATGGTATATGTTTCTGTAGCTTTTGATGTTGGATTAGAATATGTTTTTTCTATATTATCTAGTAACATTCGCTGGTGTCTTTCACTTCCTTTTGCAGGAGAATAATATTCGTAACCATCACTATATATACTTAAACCAAATGCATCACGTTGTCGTTTTAATATTTCAATTAATGCAGCTGCAGCTATTGCAGAAAAACCTATTTTATTAAAGTTCGAAATACTTTGTATGTCTATTTTTGGATAATGCATTGATGCCGAATTATCTAAAATAATATGTGCTCGTAAATTGGTTTCTTCCTCATAACGTTTTACAAATAGTTTGTCTGTTTTTGCAAATAGTTTCCAATCAATATGTTTTGTGCTTTCGCCTTTATTATACAGACGATGTTCGGCAAACTCGACCGAAAAACCATGAAACGGACTTTTATGCATTCCAGTAATAAATCCTTCTACTACTTGTTTGGCAAGCAATTCTAAATTTTTTATTCCACTACTGTTTTTTACCTCTGATAACTGCATATTTTTATTTATTAGGTCAAATATAAACTAAAAAAGGTTTGGTAGCAAAACCAAACCTTTTTTATCTTTAAATTGTACTATTTTTATAGTAGCGCATTTAATTTTTCTACATACGTATTTTTAGGAGCTACACCAACTTGTTTTTCGGCGACCTCTCCATCTTTAAAAATTAATACTGTAGGTATATTTCTTACTCCATATTTTGCTGCAAACTCTTGATGTGCATCTACATCTAATTTTGTGATTACTGCTTTACCATCAAATTCTTTACTTAAATCTTCTACAATTGGTGCCAACATTCTACAAGGTCCACACCAAGCTGCCCAAAAATCTACTAGTACAGGTTTATCTGCTTTTAAAACTACTTCCTCAAAAGTAGCATCTGTTACTTCTAATGCCATATTATATTGTTTATTTCTTTAGTTTAATATTTTGTTTATTCCTTACAAATATAGCAATAATTTTACCAAAGTATTTTTATTGATATTAATTTTATTTATAATGGTATTTGTAATATTTATATTATTGAATTCATACATTTGTAACTAATTAAATACTAATTTTAGAATGGATTTATTTTTAGACTATACAAATACGAATATTTTTGACAACCATATTTTTATACCTGGATCAAAGAGCGAATCAAATCGCCTCCTAATTTTAAAACAATTATTTAATAATTTAAAACTTAAAAATTTATCTAATGCAGACGATACTCTTATTTTACAAAAGGCATTGTCTTCCAATAACAAAACTATAAATATTGGTCATGCTGGTACTGCTATGCGTTTTTTAACTGCATATTTTGCTTCAAATCAGAAAGTGGATGTTACTTTAACTGGATCGGAAAGAATGCAAAAAAGACCTATAAAAATATTAGTTAATGCCTTACGAGAACTAGGTGCTGATATTACGTATCTCAAAGAAGATGGTTTTCCTCCATTACAGATTAAAGGTAAAATATTAGATAAAAATGTTGTTACGATAAATGGTAATGTGAGTAGCCAATATATTTCTGCTTTAATGTTAATTGCTCCGTCATTAAAAAATGGATTAACTATACTATTAAAAAATGAAATTACCTCCATACCTTATATAAAGATGACGCTATCACTCTTAAAAGAAATGGACGTTAAAATAAAATGGGAAAATAATAAAATTACTATTTCTAAAAAAGAGAATACAAAAGATACAACCATTATAATTGAATCTGATTGGAGTGCTGCTTCTTACTATTATAGTTTGGTTGCATTAAGCGAAAATGGTAGATTGTTATTGTCTTCTTTTAAAGAGGAAAGCTTACAGGGCGATAGCGCTTTAGCTAACATTTATACAAAATTTGGTGTAGAGACTACATTTAAAAAAGAGGGCATCGAAATTATTAAAAGTACTAATTTTAATTTTAAAAAACACCTTCGCTTTAATTTGATAAAAACACCAGACATTGCACAAACCATTGCTGTTACCTGTTTTGGCTTAGGTATTTCTTGTGAATTAACTGGCTTACACACCTTAAAAATAAAAGAAACAGATCGCTTACTAGCTTTAAAAAATGAACTTCAAAAGTTAGGTGCTAAAGTTAGAATTACCGAAGATAGTTTGCACTTAAAAAGTTTAAAAATAAATAGTGTGAATCTTGAATCGGTAAAAATTAATACTTATGACGATCATAGAATGGCAATGGCTTTTGCTCCATTGTCATTAAAAATTCCATTAATTATTAATAATTCTGAGGTTGTAAGTAAATCTTATCCTAACTATTGGAAAGATTTTAAAAGTATCGTGCAATAAAAAAGATTGTCTTTTCAGACAATCTTTTAAATATTTTATGGTAATTGGATACTATACCCAATCATTTTCATGCTCTCCTGCACCCATTGCTATTACTCTTGCAGAAATAACAAATGTTTCAGCCATTGGATTTTTACCAGTTGCATCAAAGTTTTCACGATACTTAACCATGTAACCTTCTGTAAACTTTAACTCTTTTGATGTAGCTTCTGTATCTCTTTTCAAAAATACAATAGATCCATCTCTACGTTCAAAGTTATTGAACATCCAGTCTGATAAACTTGTATCTGCTGTAGATTCAACTCCTAAATAAATTTTACCTCCTCTAGTAATAGAAGATGGTCTTCCTGTTGCGTCTGTTTCTTGGTGTAATTCGTAGTTTGAAGTTAATACGTTGTACTCTTTTCCTCCTACTTTTAAAATTGCTTTAAATGACATAAATTAAAATTTAAATGATTAATAAAAAATTGTATATATAAATATAAATATGCAACAAATATAATTAAATTTATTTAATAGTCAAAAAAAAAACATTTTTTTTTGATAAATTAATATCTTTAATTTTCTTCAACTCTACGGCAAACAATTACATTGTCTTCTTTTAAGCTATTTGATGATACTGTTTTTGTAAAATCAATATGTCTTATAAAACTCCACCAATTTGGCTTGTAATAAAAAATCCATCCATAAGGTTGTTGATTATTGTCATCTATATATTCTATTCTGCTTTCGGCATGTCTTTCGTTATAATCATTAATAAAGAAATAGAATAATTTTCCAAACTCCATATTTTCTGGCGCCTTAACTCTAAAATTTGTTATGTCATTTTTATTAAAATATTTTTGAAATTCAAAACTAATGACCAAAGGGTTTTTTAATTCGTTTTTTGTTGGGTCTTTAATACTTTCATCTATCGGATAAATCCATTTTTTATAAATAGGTACTGGTATTAACATCGTAAATTCGTACATTTTATAAAATAAAATTGGAATTATAAATGCTATTGCAGAAGATAAATACATCAAGCCAAAAGATGGTTTAAATCGATGTACTACATTATAAAATCCAATAAGACCTATACATATAATAACTATGGTAAATAGAAACTCTGAAAAAAAATCAGTTCTTTCTTTAGATAAATCTTTAAAATATTTTCGCATGGTATAAATATGTAAGATACCTAAACCAAAAAACACCAGTTGAAAACCAAAAAAACTATTTAGCGGTGTATCATTTAAAACTTTACTAGAACTCAATAGCGCTGTTATTGCAAATACCAATAAAGCTACTATGGCATAAATAATAGATTTTTTTTTGCTTTTTGTAAATACCTTACGTAATTTACCCATTAACATCATTATTAATGTTCCTACAATAAAAAATACAATACTAAGCTTAAATGCCCCTCCGTTTAATAAACTTGTTAGAATTCCCATTTATACATTATAATTTGGTCGAAATTCCCATTATTGGGTTACTCTCTTTATTTAATAAAAATCCACTTTCTCTATCTACTATAAACTGTGTAGTTACTTCTATTTCTATTGGAATAAAATAGTCATAAAAAATTTCAATAAATTTAGAAACTCCATCTTTTTTTAGGTAGCCATCAATTTTATACTCTGCAATTGATCCAATTTTAACATCTAAAAGTGGTTGCAATACTTTTGCATTATCGTTACTCAGTACCATATCAACTCCTAATTTATATTCTGTTCTGGAAGTTCTTTTTTTTTCTTGCTGCAAATTTCCGAATTTTCTTTTAAAAACTACGGTTTCATTCAATATTTTTTCTAAACATAGTCTCGTTAATTCAAAATCGCCAACAATTTTATGTCGATAAGGTAATAATTTAACTAATTTTAGTATATAATCTCTAGGTAATTTTTTATCTATTTTCCAAAAATCTATTAAAAAATCATCTTTTAGATTATAAAAATTATCCAATAAACTCCTTTCATTTACTTCTATTTCTAATCTTTGATTAAAAAATTCATTTTCAAATGGTTTAAAAAAAGATCTTGCATTTTTTTCTTGCTCCTTGAAATTTTTTCTTCGTTGAGCATACGAACTTTTTCTCTGTTTTTCTTTTTCTACATGAAATAATCCTTCTGGCAAATAATCGTACATACCACTTCTGGATACATTTATAGATATATGAGAATCTATACTGGTATCATTAGCACTAATTATATCTCTTCGATAAGATCTGGTAAATGTACTTTGGTTATTAATTACAAAATCATCTATTGTATAATCGGATTTCTCCTGTATTTCAGCAATTAAAACCTCGGCCTTAATATTTTGATAAACAGAAACTAACTCGTTTACAATGTCTTTAAGTGATTCTGCTCCCATAAATTATTTCTAATTAATTACCACTTGATAATCTTCGTCCACCCGCTACAAATCTTTGCGCCCATTTTGGATTTGTTAAATTGCTTATTTGAACTCCATTAAGCCCACTTTTTGCTTTGCTAGATGTAGAATGAACAAATCTACCATTTTGTAAATAAACACCTACATGACTTATTTTTGTTGGATCACTAAAAGATTTAAAAAATAACAAATCTCCTTCTTTCAATGCTGTTCTATCCGAAAACTTATCGGTGAAACGGGAATTAAATTGCTTTTCCGCTGTTCTTTCAATATAATTATCGTACACTTTGGTAAAAAGGCGTTGCGTAAAAGAGGAACAATCTATTCCATCTTTAGTTTCGCCTCCAATCAAATAATTTGTTCCTGACCATTTATCAATAAATTCGTATAGCATCGTATTTGCAACAGCATTTGCATCTATGCCTAAGATTTTTGCATATTTTAATTGCGTTTCATTTAGTGGCTCTACTATATTAACATCGACATCGCTCGTACTAACAGTTTGTGTGTCATTTGGTTTTACTATAGATTTGTAATCTATTTTTACATCCGAATTATTATTTTTTGCTAATGCTTTAATTTCTTTTTCTCTCTTTTTTCTTTCTTTTGCTAACTCTTTTAATTCTTTCTCTTTTTGCTTAATTAATTCTTTTTCTAGCTTTTTTTTCTCCTTCTCTGCTTTTGCCGTTTCCTTTCTAACCTTTTTTAATCTTTCTTCTTGCTCTTTTTCATGCTGTTTTCTTAGTTTTTTACGAGCTTTTTTTAATTTTTTTGTTACTACAACTTCAATTTTATCTACTTTAAAAACCAAGCCTTTTTCTATATTAAGTATAAAGATTTTTGTTTCATATCCTTTTTTACTTACCGTAACAATTTGCTCTCCAAGCGGTATATTGTTAATAATAAACTCTCCATTTTTATTCGTTGTTTCGGCTAACGAAGTACCATTAATGGCAACTACGGCTCCTTCAACTGTAATAGAAGTTCCTTCTTCTACAATTTTGCTTTTTAGATTTGAATTTTGTGCAAATGACACCACTGCCATTCCAAATAACAAACAGATTAAAAATATTTTTTTCATAAACTGGTTTTTAAATTAATATAATTATTTTTAGCTCTTCTAGTAGCCTGTAAACATACGAAAAACATTTTACTTTTTATACTCTCAAATCAAAAAAAATGCCAAAGTGATTTTTAACGTTAAAATTAAAGCATTCTTAATTTTAAGTGTTGTATAAATATATCTATTTTTCGCAAATTAAATTAGATCCTGTTTGCATTACAACACAAAGAATATTAAGATACTAATACCGATAGTAAAAAGAATTTCTTCCTATTTTATAGTTAAATTATTTCTTCCTCTTTTCTTGGAAATATCATATTAACTGAATACTTTTGTGTTTCTTAAGATTATATCATCCAAATATTTAAAATTGATGCATAACAAGTACTATACTTTGCCTTTAAAAGCAATAAATCTTATTACGAATAGCGAACATAACAAATGTAGTATTAACGAATCTATTGCGCATAATATACATTTGGTTGCTACTTCCTATTTTGGAGAGTGTTCTTTCGATGAATCTTTTGGCTGCTCTATTTGGAGCATTGATTTTGATAATCTAAAAAGTATTACCAATCTTAAAGAAGCTATTATTGAATCTTTATTTAATTCGTTAAAAAAACACGAAAAAAGATTGGTTAATTTTAGTGTTAATGTTAAAGTGAAACAGCAAGAAATTAATGGTGCTAGAATGAAAAAAAAGGTAGATATTCTTGTGAAAGGAAAAGTTAAAAAAACGAATGAAGATTTTTCATATATTGAATATTTCTTCATTGGCCCACTATCTTATTAGAGATTATGAAAGAAAATACGAAAGAACAGATTAAAAACAGAATGATTAAAAAAGCTGCTTCACTTTGGGGTGTAGCTGCTAATGAAATTGAAATGTCTTTTGATCCTATTGTAGCATTACTTATAGCTGCTTGTGCTTCAGAAATTGAAAAAATATCTGGGGAAATTCATGAATCACAAACTCGAGTTACCGAAAAATTAATTCAATTAATGACTCCAGAAACCGTATATGGAGCCAAACCTGCTCACGCTATTTTGTTTGCAGAACCTATCGAACAAAAAACCTTAATAAAACCAGAATATTTATTTTACTTTAAAAAGAAATTTTCGTATAAAAATACTTCTGTAAAATATAAAAATATCTATTTTTCTCCTGTACAAGATTTTAATTTAATAGATGCTAATATTAAATTTATTGCTGCTGGTGATCAAATTTTAGAAATTGATACCAAAAAAAATAAAAAGGAAATTGCACAAAATATAAATGGCTTACCTCCTTCAACTCTTTACCTTGGTCTTTTAAAAGAATCAAAATCGGTTGAATTAAATGACATTTCTTTCTATTTTGAATTGCAAGATGTTGTTGATAAAGATTTGTTTTATCATCATTTAAAAAACACAAAATGGTTCGTTAATGGTAAAGAAATGGATGTTTCTGAAGGGTTTTATAACACTTCCGAGTATCGAAAAATAAATTTAGATGTTATCTTTAATGACACTTCTACTAAAACTAGTAATATTTGTTTGCAAACAAATAAAGTCTATAGCAAACATTATATTACGGTAAAGTCTAAAAAAAATAAAGGTGTAAAAAAATCAAAATTTGAAGAATTAGAAAATGTTATTGAAAGTAATAAAATAAAAGTAGATGACGATATTGTTTGGATAAAAGTAGAGTTTCCTAGAATTATTAGTAATTCTTCGTTAAAAAGTGTTTTTTGTTCTTTAAACTCATTTCCTGTCTTAAATCGCGAATTAAAAGATTTTACCTATGAAATGAAAGAATTTATTGATATCATTCCGATTAAATCAGAAGATTCTTTTTTAGATATGAAATCTATAATGAACACCAAAGGAGATGTTTATAAATCCAGTTTAAAAAATGATACTAATATTGAGAAAGGAACTTATATTGTAAGAAGTGATAATGTTGGAAAATTAGAGCATCGTAAGGCGAAAGAATACATTGTCCATTTAATCGAATTACTTAAAGACGAGAGTGCCTCCTTTTCTTTTTTTAACAATGATTTTTTACAATCTAATTTGAAAGATTTGAATCAATTAATATCCTTATTAGAAAAAAAAGTACAAGAAATCTCTAACGAAACTAGCGAAACGAATTATGTTTTTTTAAAACCACATAAGAAAAAAGAAAATATATTGGTCGAATATTGGACAACAAACGGAAAAATGGCTAATGGTATAAAGTCTGGGAGTAGTTTGGAAATCTACAAAGGAGTTGGTGTAAAACAGAGAAGTAGTTTTTTAATGACACCTAGCTATGGAGGTCAAAGTGATTTAAGTATGAAAGAACGTCTTAATGCTTATAGAAGATCTTTACTTTCTAGAGATAGAATTGTTACTAAAGAAGACATCAAAGCTTTGTGTTATGAATTATACGATACTAAAATTAAGAAAGTAGAAATTACTAGAGGATATATAAATGATATTGCACTAAATAAAGGATCTATTCAATGCGTTGAAATTTTATTATACCCTAATTCTAAAAATAATACAGAAAATCATGAATGGGAATCTATTAATAGTAATTTATTACTATTTTTGGAAAAAAATTCTTTAAGTGTATTTCCATATAGAATTAAATTAGTAAATTGAGAAATTATATAAATAATAATTTATGACAACGAACAAGCAAAATAACATGTCAAAACATATTGATAAAAATGTAATGTTCTTTTTTATAACTGTTTTTTTAGTTTCTGCATCTGCATTAGCATATCGGTTTTACAAACAAATTCCTTGTAAAGAAGTAATTTTTTCTATTAACGCCAAAGAATTTAGACAAGGAGAACTCGTTAAATTTATTGATGAAACTGAGGGTGCTAAAATATGGAATTGGAAGTTTGGTGATAGTACAGAAGCCGAAACATTAAAAGATCCAATACATATATTTACCAAACCAGGGGAGTATAAAATTAGACTAATTGTAAACGATCTTTGTGAAAAAATTGAAACGATTACGATAAAAGAAAAAATTGAATTACTAGATCCAGATAAAAAACCAAAATTTTCATTGCCAAAAAGTATTATGGTTGGACAAGTATTAAGAGTAAAAGATTCTACATTTAATGCTTCTACTTGGGAATGGCGATTTGGCGAAAATGCAAGAGTAGATGCCAAAACAAGATATGCAAAGTACGAATACAAAACACCAGGTCTAAAAACAGTTTCACTAATTGTAAATGGAGATTTAAAGCACATTGCTAAAAAGCGAATTAGAGTGCTTCCGATAGAAAAAGAAGAAATTTCAAAAATTCCAATAATAAAAGAAAAGCCAATGCCTGTAGTTTGGAATATCAAAAAGAATCCAAAAAAAGTGGAAGAACTAAAAATTAAAAAATCTCCAAAAAAGGTAATTGTGCCGTTTATTAATGAAGCAGAATTTAAAAAGAAGTTATTGTTGGTTGCAAAAGGTAGAATGAAACCTAATCAATTTAGCGAATATATGTGTGGCAACATTAACCAATCTATAGTTGTTGATGGTAAAAACACCACCTTTTTAGTATTTTGTCAGAAAATTAATGGCAAAAAAATCAGAATTAAATCATTAACTCTTTATAGAGATAAAGGCTCAAATTGTATAAAAACAGTTTCTTTAAAATATCGTAATCTTGGTATTTGGTAACTTTTAAATCTAATTATGAAATCAAAATATAGTCATCGTGTAAATTGGATAGATGGAATGAAAATTAATAAAGATCACTTTATTGATTTTGAAAATTCTATTGTATCTATTATTAATAATTCAGAAAAAAAATACCTAACACCAACTAAATTTGGACTACTTCCAGATTTTTCGGAAGACGGTAGTTCTATCGACCTTTCGGTATCAATTGATGGGCAATCTACAATTGAAGTACAATTAAATAAATGTAGTGCTATTACTTTAGGAGGTTATCAAATAGATATCAATAAAGAAACAATAGCCTTATTAGAACAATCTGGCCATATACTAAAACAACAATATAGTATTAATAAAGATGAAGATGCTTGGTATGTCGTACTAACGGTAAATCCAACAAAAAGAATTCCTATTGGAAACTCCGACCCAGACGAAGAACCACCACGGCATCCATACATATTACCAGAGTATAAATTAGATGTTTTACCAAAAACAGAAATATCTAAACAAGAAATGGGATTATTTCATGTAACGCTTGGTAAAATTTCGTTAGAGAATGAAGTGCCAACTTTAGACGAAAATTTTATACCTCCATGTACTTCTATTCAAAGTCATGCAGATTTAAAATTTGTCTATACCGAAATAGGTACGTTCTTAAATAAAATGGAAGCGTATACGACACATATTATTCAAAAAATATTTCAGAAAAAACAAACAAACGATTTAGCACACATGGTGCTAGCTTTATCGCAAAAAGTTTTGCATTATTTGAATATGATAATTTCGGAGTATCGAATTGAAGATAAAAACGAATCTCCAGTAAAAATGATTCTCAAACTTATGGGATTAGCAAGGGTTATAAAAAGTAACCTAGATGTATTTATCGGAACTGGTAAAGAAGACCTCTTAAACTACCTTACGGATTGGTGTGATTTAAATCAAGGTGCTTTCGAAAATGTTTTAATTGGTATGATTGAATTAGAATATATACACACAGATATTAACGATTCTCTTTACAAAGTTTCTTCATTTACAAGATTAATGTTGTCTTTATTTAAAAGATTAAATGAATTGGATTACATTGGTAATAAAGAAAATTCTCATATTTTTGTAAAAGAAGAAATTGTAGAAAATAAGAAAGAAGTGCAAGGTAGGAGAAGTTTTCTACTAGATTAACAATTAACAGAATTAAGAAAAACACACATGAAACCTAAAAATATTAAAGAAAGAAGAAGTCGTTTTATAAAGTTTATTTTACTTTTTTTATTAACTGTATCTACTATTATCGCTTTGGTATTTTTTAACTTTAAAGTTCCAAAGAAAGAAAATCAGTTATTAAAGTCACAGGCAAAATCTATTAAAAAAGAAATTCGATTTCAGAGTAAATTTGCTGTAGAAATGACGGTAGTAAAAAACATGATTGACTCTTTAGATATTCCTGGTCAAAATATTTCTTATCAGAAAAATTTAATTAGTTCTAGATTGGTCGATTTACAAAAAACTATTCCTACGAAAGACTCTACCTATAAATACGATATGTATACAAGTATTATTAAATTATATGTAGAATTAGAAGAAGCAAAAGATAAATTAAGAGATTTAAAAGATTCTGAAAATACCATAACGGAATATAAAGATGAACTAGAATCTTGTAGAAGAAATTTAGAGCAAACTAAACGTGATTTATACGTTGCTAGAGCAAATTCTAACTAATAACCTGAGTTTGACATCAAAAAAAGCCCGAAATAAATTTCGGGCTTTTTTATAATATTGACTTTCTATATTCAATTATTTTTGCTCATATTCAGAATCCCATTCATTTCCATTATCTCCTTTTTGTCCTTCCATTTTTATTAGAAAGTTCTTTGCTGGAAAATATGGTTTCATATGAATATCCAAATGAACTCTATCTTTTTGATTTGGATCTTGCTCAAATCTTTTAATAGAAAAATCTTCAATTAATTTATCTGGACCAGTAATATTATCTAGAAATTTTACAATCTGTCCCATTAATTCTTTTCTAGTTCTGGCGTTAAAATTTTCAAAAGCTCTTCTATTAAGAAAATCCATTAATACTTTTGTTACATAATCAAATACTCTTACTACCGAATAGGTTTGTAGCCCTAGATTATCTCCATTAAATAAGGTTTTTGCAGAAAATGCCATAACTTTTCCGTATTCTTTAACCATTGGTACCAATCCTAATTTCTCTAATTGGGATATCTCACTTTTTTTAAGGTCAAATCGCACACCATCTATTTCATTAATACCACCATGCTTTTTACCTGCAGTAACTTGTGACATTAACGTGTTATATATTTTTCCTGCCAATGCAGTAGAAGGCGGTATAAATAAATCATCCTCTTCTCCTACTTCGTCTACTTTACCTCTACCTACTAACCAGTTACAAGCCATAACAACATTAGAACGATATTTATCTCCTCCTGTTAAATTTGCTGCTTCAAACATCTCCATTACATCATCTGGTTCATCTAAGTGTACAAAATCTGTAACCAACATTGCTTTATTTTCATAAGCTATTTTCGCCCATTTCTCTACTACTTTATTAGACCCTAAATAACCTGGTAATACTAACAAACCGTAATTTTCTCTTAAATCTAATCGGTCATAAGTAGATCTTAATTCTTCTGCTATTGCGTCAATAAAACGAGTATTATCTAAATCTTTTATTTGATCTAATTCTGCATTTACAATGGATATATTCTTTAACTTACTAGACTCTGTGTTTTTATAAAATAGAGCCATCGATCGATAAGATCGTTCTAAATCGTGTGTTTCGTCTAACGCAATTTTAAGATTTTTCTTTAAAGAAATATTTGCCACTTTAGCACTTTCTTCGGATTGATTTACCATGTCTGGTATACTTTCATTTCCAGATAAAACAGACGCCCATATTTCTAGCGTCTTTTTTAGAGTTTCTCTCTCTTCTTTCTTTGAGTTTTCGGATAAAAAAATCTTTTTTCTTGCCTTTCTCTCAGGATTCATATTTTGAACACCTTCTATACAAGCCTCAAGCAAATCAAACCCTCCATATTTTGCAAGTTTTTCACTATTCTCTTTTAAATGTGCAGATGGATTTTCTACCGATTGATGTTCTGTCTTTTTTAAAGATGATGATGCCATATATTATTTCTTTTCTTCAATTTCGGTTAATAATGCTTTAATAGATTCTAATAAAGCTGTTTTTGCTTCTGGATTTGTTAATGCTGCTTTTAAAATTTTATTTGTTTTTAATTGCTTAATAACTTTTATGTATTGGTCTTTTTCTGTATTTAAGTTCTTTAAAAACTTACTTTGTCTTGTGATTCCTTTTCCTCCAAAATCTCCTAGATTACTAAATCCTAATTCTTCTTTTTTCAAAACACCTTCTGCATCTTCAAATTCGACCTCTACCTTAGGGTCAAAATGTTGAAATACATCTTCTACTGTTTTTAAACCTTTAACTACAACAGGTTTTATTGGTTGATCTTGTGTTAACTTTTCTACGAGTAATGTTCTGTTTTGTGGAATCGCCTGAATTGCCTCATTAGCATCCGTTTTTACTTCAGTTCCTCCTAATCCATATGTTTCCATGATATTGTTAAATTAAATGGTTAATTACGTCAAATATAAATATTTTTTTAATAAAACCTAATTATTTAGGTATTAATATTTCCATTTTAAATTGTTTTTTTTATCTATATCTAGAGATATATTTGCGCCTTTGGTAATTTTTCCTGAAATAATCATTTTAGAGAGTGGAGATCTTATGTCGCTTCTAATTACTCCTCTTAATGGTCTTGCTCCGTATTTTGGAGTAAATCCTTTTTGCGCTAAAAATGTTATTGCTTTATCCGAAATTTTCAATTTCATTTCTAGTTTTTCTAAGGCTTTATACAAGTCTTTAAGTTGAATTTTAAATATTTTTTCAACCACATTTTCTGTTATTGGAGAGAATGGAATTATTTCGGTTAATCTTCCTAAAAATTCTGGTCTAAAGTGGCTAGACATCATTTCGAGTAAATCGCTAGATTTTGGTACTACTCCTTTTCCAAAAGAATCGATTATATGATCACTCCCAATGTTAGAAGTAAATAAGATTACTGCATTTGAAAAATCGCCTTCTTTACCTAGTCTATCGTGTAATTTTCCTTCATCCAATATCTGTAAAAATATATCAAATACAGATGGATGGGCTTTTTCAATTTCGTCAAATAAGACAATTGAATATGGCTTTTCTCTAATTTTATTTACCAATAATCCTCCTTCTTCATAACCTACATATCCTGGAGGCGCTCCATATAATAATGCTGCGGAATGCTCTTCCTTAAATTCGGACATATCTAACCTAATAATCGAAGATTCTGTTTGAAATAAAAACTCTGCTAAGGCTTTTGCTAATTCTGTTTTACCTGTTCCTGTTGGTCCTGAAAAGAAAAACGAACCTGTTGGTAAACCTGGCTTACTCAAACCTGAACGAGATTCTAAAACTGCCTCTGTAATTACTTTTATTGCATGATCTTGACCAATAACTCGTTTTCGTAATTGATCTTCCATATTTAACAGTCGTTCCTTTTCATCGGCTTGTAATTTACCCATCGGAATTCCTGTTTTATTCGCTATTGTTGATGCAATATCACTTTTTGTAACTTCTTTTTTCTCTTTTGATGCAACTTTATTTAAACTATCTAAAATACGACTTAGTGTTTTAAAACCTTCTTGTGGTGTTTTAATATCTTCGAAATGATCTTCTTCTTTAAGTTCTGTAAAAAGTAAATAACTTAATTTATTCTTCATCTGAGCATACAACCAACTTTGTTCTATAATTAGCTCGTCTGCTTTTAATTTACTTTTTTTAAGTTCTTTCAACTCTTCTTTTAGTAATTTAATTCCTTCTACAGAAGTTTCTATCATAAATTTAGCAGCAGACATGGTTCTATCTATTAAATCAATAGCAGAATCTGGCAAACTCCGTTCTTTATTATATCTTTTTGCTAATCTAATTGCTTCAACTATAGACTCTGAATCTATTTCTAATTTATGATGTTCTGTATAATAAGATATTGCATTTTTAATCATTCTATGTGCTTCTTCTTCGGTTGGTTCTATTAATCGCACCACCTCAAACAAACGTGCTAATCCTTCATCAGATTCTACATGCTTTCTAAAGGAATCGTTTGTTGCTGTTCCAATTACAGTTACTTCGCCCTTTACTAATTCTGATTTCAAAATATTTACCAAACCTTGATTTCCAGAATCTTTACTACTAATGTTATTTATCTCATCAATTAATAAAATTGGTTTATTAAATTGTTTTATTTCTGTAAACACTTTTTTAAATCGATCTTCAATTTCTCCTTTGTAACCAGCTCCAGATACTAAATTAATAAAATCCAATTCAAACACTTTAGTATCTTTAAAATGATCTGGTACATTTTCGCTTATAGTTGCGTAAGATAACGCATTAAGCATTACCGTTTTACCTACTCCAGGATCTCCAATAATTAAAACATTTGGCTTTGATTTTCTTCCCAAAATTTCGGTAATCATTTTGATTTCTGCATCTCTTCCAGAAATTTTCTCTAAAGAATTATTTTGTGCTGATTGTGTTTTATTAATACAATATTGAGATAGTATACTTGTTCCTGTTTTAGCTGTTGCATTGGATAAAGTTCCTGTTGTATTTTTATTTTCTGAATTATTTTGTTCTCCTCCAAGGTTTTCTATAACCTCATTCGGTGTTAGTGGAAAAGTCTTTAATTGCTCGTAAGTAAATCCAACTCCTGGTGTGCAAATCGCAATTAATAAACAATATTCATTAACTTCATCTATTCCTAACTTCAATTTAATATTATCCGCTTCATAAAAAACTGCTTCTACCAAATCATCTGCCGATGGGTTTTCTGGAATTCGAGATGTTTTTGGTAAAGATTCTAAACGTACCTCTGCCCATTCATCAACAAAATAACCATCTTGGCCAATACCTTCTATATACTCTAACATTCCAATGTTCTTGTGCATTAGTGCTTTTAAGAGATGTGCTGACGAATAAGTGCCATGTGCGTACTCTTTTGCTAAAGCTTGCGAAATATGAATTACTTCTTCCAATTTATTTGATAACTTGTAGTCCATCATAGTGATTAATGTATTTTTTTTTGAATTTAAATTAAAAAATCATTGCTTTTTTGTCAAATTCTAGCTCATTATATTAGAAAACATCACAAGATTAATTCAGTGATGTCTAACAAATATTCTAAAATTTTGGATAAAGGTATGTAATTTTTACCTAACTTAGGTTTTTCATTGTTATTTTTATAACAAACACAGAGTCGTAATACAAATTAAACCTCATTTTTTTTGTCATACTCATATATTTTATTTAAGTTTGTAACTTATTATATATATTTATAACATTTTTTAATTATTAAATTTTTTTATTATGTCATTTAAAGCAAAATTAAAAGTAGGCGGAAAAGAGTACAACGTATTATCTTGTAACTATGAACTTTTTCAAGAGACAGATGCAACGGGAAGACCTTCTTCTGTAACTAGAGGAGGTAAAGTTTACATTAGAGTAGAATCTACGGCAGACACTAGTCTTTCGGATTGGATGTTTAACAATTTTGAACGTAGAGATGGTTCTATTGTATTCTTAAAAAGAGATACAGATGCTACATCTAAAGAACTTAAATTTACAGAAGGATACATGGTTAAATATCGTGAAAATTTTGATGCAACTGGAAAAAATCCAATGGTCGAAACGTTTGTTATCTCAGCAAGAGAAATAGCGTTAGGTGTAGGATTCCATGTAAATAAATGGGTTTAAACTCATAGATTTAAAAGATCTTTTCAAAGAGAGTACTTCAATTACTCTCTTTGATGTTTAATAATTTCTCACAATAATTAAACATCAAAATATCAATGTATTAATAATTCATAAAAACTTTTACTATGTCATTTTTAGCAAAATTAAGTATAGATGATGATGAGATGAATGTATTAGACTGTAATTTTTCTTTTGAACAAGGAGCAGATTATACAGGAAGACCATCACAAAAACCTAAAGGAGGACAAATAAGTATTCTTATTGAGTCAACTGGAAAAACAGATTTTTTAGAATGGGCAATTTCTTCAAACATGTCAAAAGACGGAAAAATAGTCTTCTACAAAAGAGACAACTTGTCTAGTCTTAAAACTGTTGAATTTAAAGAAGCGTATTGTTTAAAATACACCGAAGACTTTAATTCTATAGATTCTCAACCACTTAAAACTAGAATAGTAATTTCTGCAAAAGAAGTTTCTATGAAAGGGACAACTTTTACAAATAATTGGCCAGCAAAAATGTAAATAAGTTTTCCTTATTACAGTTTAATTTATCTTACCAGTAATAATAAAAATTGGTATTGGTATTTAATTAAAATACAAAAAAGTCTAAAAAGAAAAATAAGCTTTAAAAAAAAAACACTTACAAGTTTTTTATCTACGAATACAAAATAAAATAGTATTTTATACTAATTATTTTTATTATTGCTATATAAATAATCCAAACATAGCACACGCAGTAGATAAATTTAAACATTTGTTATCTGTTGGAAACAAATATTTGGTAAAAATAAAACCTTACAGTGTGCAATTATGAATAGAGAAGTCTTGAGAGATTAAAGATAATCTAAGGTTAAAAAATATTTGTAAATCGTACAGATTATAACAATTTAAACACGATTTACATTAAAATTAAAAAAACATGGCATTACAATCAACCACAAAAATTTATATAGGAGGAAAAGAAATTCTAGCTTTTCAAAGAATTATTTTACACCAACAAATAGATGCACATCATACTTTTGAAGTAGTTTGTCGTATGGATGTATTAGAAAAAATGGATGCCGAAGTAGCTGCCGAAACTAAAAACTTCTTAGGAGAATCTATTACCTTACAAATTGATGCCTTAGATGCTTTCTCTGGTTATAAAAAATTGGAGTTCAAAGGAATTGTAACGCAAGTAAAAAATGTAAAAGGATACAACCAAAATACTGGAGATACTGTAGTTATTAAAGCACAAAGCCCTACATTCTTAGCAGACGATGGTCCACATTACGCTTCGCATAACGATGTATCTATATCCGAAATTATCGAAAAAACATTTAGAGAATACGATACTTCCAAACTAGAACTTAATATACAACCCATTAATGACGAACCAATACACTACTCTGTACAACATCACGAAAGCTGTTATGTCTATGCCAGTAGACTTGCTGCTCAATATGGAGAATGGTTCTATTACAACGGTAAAAAATTAGTATTCGGAAAACCAGAAACCAAAGAACTTGCTCTTACTTATGGTTTTGACTTAAAAGAATACCACCTAAACTTAGTGCCTAAATCGCATAATTATAAATTCTATACCAAAGATTATCTCTTAGACGAAGTGCATGAAAAAGATGCAAAAGAAGTATCCGCAGGTGTCAATAGTTATAATGGTTTTGTTAGTAATAAAGCCAATACCATCTATACTAAAGAAACCAAAGTATGGCATAATTTATTTAACGACCCAAAATCAAAAGCAAGGCTAGATAAAAGTATTGAACTCCAAAAGAAAGCAATCGAAATTCAACAAGTAAGATTAACCGCAATTAGCGATAATCCTGGTGTTGCTCTTGGTAATATTGTAAAAGTAGAAGGTGCTAGGTATCGTGTTACCAGTATAACACATACCAATAACGAAAATGGAGATTATCAAAATAGATTTGAAGCAATTACTGCCGAATTTGATGCCTATCCAAATACAAATATCGAAGCTTTTCCTGTAAGTAGAAGTCAATCTGCAGTTGTAGTAGAAAATGCAGATCCTGAAGGTTTAGGTAGAATAAAAGTACAATTCCCTTGGCAAAAAGACCTTGGCGAAATGACACCTTGGATTCGTATTGTAACAGCACATGCAGGTGGCGATAAAGGATTTCAGTTTATTCCAGAATTAGACGAAGAAGTACTTATTGATTTTGAAGGTGGAAATGCCGAAAAACCATACATGTTAGGAAGTTTGTATCACGGTGCTGCAAAACCAGATAGTTGGAAAACGAGTACCAACGACATCAAAGCAATTAGAACTAGAAGTGGTCATACTATAGAGTTTAACGACGCTGATGGAGCTGAGAGTATTACGATTACAGACATAAAAGGAAATCATTTTATTATTGATACTGCTAACGAGACTATAAGTATCAATGCATTAAAAGACATTAATATTAATGCTGGTAACAATATTAATATTACTGCTGGAAATGACATTACGGTTAGTGCTGGACAAAATGTAGCTGTAATAGCAAACAAAGACATGCTATTAAATGCAGCTGGAAATATGACGGAAATTTCGGATAATAGAGAAGATATTATCGATCAAGATTTTAGCCGACAATCTACTACATCAGATGAGTTTGCTAATGAGATAACAATGTTTAGTGCCGAAGATGATATGACCATACAAAGTAGTAAAACAATAAATATTAATAGTGCAGAAAAAAGTAAATTATTTTAATTATGGCAATTAGAAGATTCGCAAAAAATTATAAAGTTATCGCAAATAATAAGTATAACGCTATTGTTGGTGCTACATTTAAAAAATATGCAGATAACATGACTATTGATGCTATTGATGGAGATATTAAACTAATTAGCAATAAAAAAGTTATAACGAATGGCGGATGTTAAATTTGGTAGTCCAGTAAAAATCGAAAGAGAAGTATTAACTTTAATTGGCTATCCTATAATTGAAATAACAAAAAAAAAAGTTGGTAGAGCTACCCAAAGAATTATTGGCTGGGTAGGAGGAGGTAAAGAAGAACATACTGAGATTGATACTTATGAAGCAAAATTAACTGATTCACAAACAAAAAAAATAATTTTAAAATTTCAAGTTACAAGAGATGCTTTTGCTGTGAAAAAATCTGATTATAGTGCCAAAAAATTAATTCTATCTAATTTTGGTTTTGAGCCAAAGGATGCCAAAAAAAATTGGTTTAGAGGCAACTATATGATAGCTTATCCATATAAGGGTACTAAAAATGACACACCTGCTATTAAATTAACCCAACATGGCTCCGAAGTAATGCATGCTCATCCTAATGAAGATGCTGTAGATTTAGGGTACAGAGATAAAAAAGATGTTACTGCCGGCATAATGATACATGTTGGAGGTTATTATTATAATGAATCTCTTAAAAGAACTGTACTTGCAGCATCAGAAGGTTGTTTTGGAATTGTTAATTCTGGAAATTCAAAATCTAATACTTCGGATGATGAAACAAAAAAAATAATGAGTAAAATACTTGAAATGTCTAAGAAGTCAACTGAAAAACCAAATTATATTTTAATAATAATTAGAAAACGTGAATCTCATGAAATACCTAATAAAATTGAACATATTATTCGCCCTTAATTTTTTAGTTTTTGGTTGTTCATCTACTAAAAAACAACTAATCAATGGAAAAATAGTTTCTGATAAATATGCTTATAATGCAAACGGTTTTGTTAATTCGCCTTTTGGAAAAGTTGCTATTAAAACACATAGTTATTATAAAAAATCAAAACTAGTAAAGACGCTACTCAATAAACCTGAAGGCTTTTTAGAATATACTATTGAAGATCTAAAAAAAGACACATTATTAATAAACTACTTAAAAATTGATACTATATTTAGTAAAAAAAGAATCTGTTTAATTCAAAAAAAAAGAAATGACACTATATTCTGTAAAAATTCAAAAAATAATATTTCAGTAATAATAGATAATTTCTAGAGACCTAAATGCAAAACATACACCGAAAATATAAAGTAAAACCTAAAGACACTATAGAAATTATAGCTGTTAAAAACGAGCTTGATATTAAGGAGTTAATAGCATATCACAACAAAAGAGCAGATTCATACGATCAAATTAGAGATAAAATACCTCCTTTTTTACAAGAACTTATATTGCCACCGAAAGGGTATGGACTTGTAAACGGAAAAGAAGTTTGGTTAAATAAAGAAGAAGAACCAGAAACTTTAGTAGTACCATACATAGGTAAATTAAATTCCGAACCTTTTAAAAAGGACTTAAATTATGGTATCTATAAAACTATAAAATCTGGTACTAAAGAAAACACTATTAAATATGAAATTAGTGTTCGTTATTATCCGAAAAATGAAGAGAACAATAGATATGTATCTGTAGATTTAATCTCAAAAATATTTATTAATAACGAAGAACCAAGCTTAACAGCAGATGAATTAGCAATTGCTTGTACTGAAATATTGTACCCATTAATATTTAGAATAAATAGAAATGGATTATTACTAGAAATTCAAAATCACGATGAATTGCTAAAAAGATGGAAAAAACACAAACAAACAAAACTAAAATATTATCAGGGAGAAACTGCAAATAACTATATAGAAAAATTTGAAGAAACATTAGTAGAAAAAGATTTATTACTATACTATTTACAAAATGATTGGTTTTTTAATATCTATTTTAACAAAATATATACTATATATCAAGGTGCCAATAAACCTATATTAGATGAAGTAATAGATTTTCCTATTTTGCCAAATACAAAAAGTGTTGCATATACAATAAGACGTAAAGCAAATCGAGTAATAAAAAATAATAGAATTAAAATAGAATTAAAAGGAAAATGCACAGATTCTAGAAATAGATCCGAATTAGAAAATGGTTCCTATTTTCCAGCTACAATTCAAAAAAACAAAAAACCCGTAAAAGGCAATTATCGATCCATCTATTTTTTAAAACCAAATAATCATAAAATACAACATGCTTATTTAGAGTGTAATTTAGAATTAAATAAACCAAAAAAAATAACTATATCCATTTCAGAACTGAATAGTACTATAAATAAAGAAGATATTCGGCATCCAGAATATATCGTAGAAAAAGAAGAATACGAAGAAGGTAAAAAAACCTTTTGGAAATCAATATTTTCATAAACAATAAAAATTATGAGCGAAAAACACATCGTAGTACAAGGTGCTATTTGCGAATGTAAACAAGGCTTTACTCCAGATAGAATAAAAGTATCCTCTCATAAATATGAGTATGCAAATGATAAAGATGGAAGTCAAAAATTGATAGTAACAACATTAGAATTGGGACAACCTTTTGAAGCCAAAACTTTTGGAATGTGTAAATTACAACCTACAGGTAGTAGTTATAAACCTTGTCAACCTATGATTACTGGTTGGAAAGACTACTATAAAGATGTGATTTTAAAAAATGGAGGGAATATTATTTTAGAAGATAGTAAAGCAATATGTGCCATTGCAGGTTCTCCAGTAGTATCCATTACAAACCATGGACAAATTTCTGAACCCAACCAACAAAATATGAATAATGCAGATGAAGATACACAAGCACAACTTAATCCAATGGTTAATCCAAATGATTTAGGAAGTTCAGAACAAACAAATGAAGGTATAACCGAAACAGCTAAATAAAAGAAAATGGCAAAAGGTGTAAAAAAAATAAAAATGACCAAAGGTCTTTATTATGAAAATAAATCGAGTTCTTTAAGTAGTCAAGTTACAATTAAACCTGACCAGTTCGCTACATTTGAAGTTTTAGAATGGATTAAAGGCACTACAGATGATGATAAAAAGAAAGTGCTAACTTGGATGAGACAAACCAATAATCGTAAGATTATCGTTGCCCAAATTAAATCTGCTACAGGTTATAAATTTAAAATATCCAAAAAACTGTGTGGTCCTTATGCTTTTTATATAGAAGCAAGTTTATCTGGTAAAAGAGATTTTAAAAATAATCCAGGTATTTATGTAAATGGTTATACAGAACCAAAAATTATTGAAAGTGAATGGCGAAGTTCAGAAAACGGTAGTGATATTAGAAAAAAACCCATTGCTTATGGAGATGTAGTATATCTTTGGTTAGGTACAGAAGGATTAAATGGATCTACTATAAGTATAGAAATCTATAATAATAGATCCTATTTTTTTGATGATACATTAATAATTTCTCAAAAAAATATTAAAGTAAAAGACGGAGAAGCTTTATATAAAATAGGAAATACCAATCTTTGGATGGCTAAAGTGAAAAATATTTCATCTGAAGAAGAGTTTTTTATCAAAGTTAAAGATAATAATGGAAACTATATTCTCGACAATAACAAAGACGATTTACATGCAAGATTTATTAGAGTAAAAAAAGAACTCGTAAGTAATGAAGTCAAGCCATCTGAAAATATTACGCCAACTAAAGTTTATAAACCCGAAGTAAATGCAAAACGGCATGAGCCATGTAAGTTTGATGAAATAACAGTTACAATACCTACAATTAAAGATGGTAAAACAGAAACTATACCAATAACTATTTTTAAAGATGGAGTAACAGATTTAAGTTTAAAAAAATCAAAACCTGAAGAAATAAACCGTACAGTTCATTTTGATTTTTCAGATTATAGCATTGCACCTAAAGCTCAAAAAATATTAAATAATATTTTAGGATTTCTTTTAGAGCACAAAGGTACAACAATACATCTAAGTGGCTATGCTTGTGTAATTGGTAAAAAGGAGTTTAATCAAAATTTATCACAACAACGAGGAGATGCTGTTAAAGATTTTTTTGCTCAAGGAGGATTAGACCCAAACCGTATTATTAGTAAAGGTAAAGGAGAATATAATATTCAAAGTCCAGATGATTATAGTCATCGTAATAAAAAAGTTTATGTAGATGCTCGTAGAGTAGATATATCATTTAAATTTGTAGGACATGATGCCTACGCACTAACCTTTGAAACGGTGGCTCCATCTAGCAATAAATTTGTTACCCTAGATGTTGCTGGCTTCGATACTAAAGATTGTTATAGAGATACAAATAAACATAAAAAAGAGATATTAATACAGTCACCCGATATCAAAGCTGTAGATATTCCAAAGCCAGGAAGCAATGTAAGATTTCCGATACACTCTACATTATCAAAATTAAATCCTGCACCTCTTAACTATATTTGGCCAAAATATAATGCATTACATAAGTTTGAAGATTCTGCTGCAGTTTACCAAGCTCATATACATAGTTGTAGGTATTATTCTAATAAAGAGCAAACAACTATTAATATAAAAGCTTATCCTGATATTAAATGGACACTCAAATTTTTCCTAAATTTAACTAATGATTTAGGCGTTACTTGGAAGGATCAGCCTGCATATAAACATAAGGAGTTGCAAAGAAAAGCAGGAAAGATAGGAGCCGAAAAAAGATGGAAACAAAAAGACACGTCCTTTGGATTTAGTTTAAAAGGCGAATGGGACACCAACAATTCTGGGGTATATAATAGGACTGAAGAACTAAAATTAGAATATGAAGCTAAATTCAAGAAACTATATAATCTATTTTCCTCTATTGGCGACATATCTCGAGGTATTACAAAAAAGACTGGAGGACAAATTAGAAATATTGGCTTTAAAGGTGTTCCTATGAAATTCGAAATAAAACCACCAAATCTTAATATTCAAGGGGTTTGGAATTTAGAAAAAGTAAATGATAAGCTTGGAACTAAAGTAGATATTTCATTTAATGCAGAACCGCTCATTGGTTTAGAAATGACCATAGATTTATTATGTCTAGCAGTAGGTGCTGTCGCAGGTGCTTTTACGGGAGGAACAGCATCACAACCGGCTATGAAGCTTTATGGAGAACTGAAAAATGTTATGAATACTGGGGTTGACATAGGAACAGATGATTTTGGTTTTAAAGCTAACGCAGATGTTTTTATAGACTTAGTATTATCTAGTACCATAAAGACTAGTGTAGGATTTAACTTTAATACAGTTGGTAGGGTTAAAGATGAAGATAAATTTAAGCTAGAATTAACAAACACTTTAAAAATTGAATTGAAAGCAGGGATGTGGGTTAAGGCTGAAGTTAATTTAGTTATTGTAAAAGTGGAAGGCTATTTTGAAATGAGTGCTAAAGGTTCTGCTGCCGTAACTTTTGGTCATGGAGTCAACTATAATAATCAAGGACTATATTACACACCAAAACTAGGGTTTGATGGGATTACTGCAGAATATATAGTAAAGGGAAAAGTGGGAATTTCTTCTAAAAAAACAATTTTATGGGGAGGCAAACCTAGCAGTGATAATGAAGATATTATAGCACAAGGGAAAGCTGTTATTGTAGAACCTTTTGATGTAATAAAAAGTTTAGAGGAAACCTTTGACTTTAAAGCACAAATCCCTTTAATCAAAAATAATTAAAGATGAAAATAAAACTAAAATATTTTACTTATATAATGATTGTATTTTTTAGTTCATGTCAATCCCAATCTAGAATGGATTTATCAGAATTAACACTATCAGAAGACCTTCTTGTAATGATACCAAAATCTGAAAGAACTCTTTTTTCTTTAGATAAAGTTGATCCAGCAACGGGAACACCTGCATTCACCACATATGAAGTTCAGAAATATCGCTATAAAAATATAGAATTCAAACAACCTGAACTAGGGCATAATCAAGTTACATTTTATACTTATAAAGCACTCAAAGAAGGTAGTGATAATCAAATTTCTGGTTTTAGTTTTGATTTAGAAGATAGAAATGAAGAGTTGTTTACAATATTAAAAAAACAGTACGGGAAACCGGAAGAACTAACTCCTGTACCAACATATACTTTAGAAGAGGTATTGCATGGTCATAATAGTTTTGTATGGAGGAAAAATGAAATTTCAATTATTTTAAGTTATTCTTATTCTTCCCTTAATGATAAACAACGCATACGAACAACTGTTTATATAATAAATAATGATGCAAAAGACCTTACATTTCCTGAGCAAATATCAGTAAATAGATTAATTGAAACACACAAACAAAGATAAACATATAAAAAAATGAAGATATTACCATATTATATGATTGATTTTAGTGCATCTGCCTGTATGTTCGAAATCAGAATTAATGATTATCCAGTTATTACACAAAATATAGAAGGCCAAGTGTCTACATTTATTCCTATCAATTATGCTATATTAGAAAGTGGAAAACAAACCATTTCTGCCACTATGTTACCCAATGTAGGAGAAATTCAATTACATAAAAAAGCAGATTTAAGGTTTAAAATAATGTTATTTGATGTTACTAATGATTTCAAATTTCAAAAACAGTTTGAAGAATATCAATCAAAACCTATAGGAGATCAAAAATTACCAATTATTAAAAAAAATGGAGTTTTTGAAGCGAAAGTTCCATATAAACTAAAGGCTTGGAAAAATGGAAGTGATTTAAACGATATTAAAGATGTTAAGCAAAAATTACTTGATACCTATTACAATCTTTCAAATATTATTAATAATGGTAAATATGAAATATTTCAGAAAAAAATTACAAATAGAGAATTAAACATGGTAACCTCTATGTATCTATCTAATAAAGAAGCACAGACTAGAATCTCTAGTTTGATTTCTGATTTTGAATCAAATTTTCAAATAATGCCTATAATGAAAGAAAATACTTTGTTGTTTATTTATTCTAATGGAAAAACAGCTGCACTTAAAAAGCCTAATGGAGAATCAGCTTTGTATTTGTTAAATAAAAAAACAAAAGAAGAATTAATGATAGATATTACTTTTTATATACCTAAAGGGAAATCTGATTTTGAAATTATCTAATGAAAAGTAACATTAGACAAACAATATATTACTGGAAAATAAAATAAAAATTATGAATAAATTTAATCAACCATATTATTACATATACATATTTGAACTTAGTGCAGGTGAAAATATGGGTAAATGATGTCCCCTTAATAAATTGGACAGGTGTACAAACTAAAGATGGAGTATATAATGGAGAAGTTCCAATCAACCAAGTTATTTTAGAAAATGGAACATTTCAATTAGAATGTAAATTAGTACCTAGACATGGAAATAAAGTGTTAGGACAAAGCAAGTCTCCAGATATTTATACTAAAGGAAACGTTTTTGACTCTGAATTTAATGCAAAAAAAAACTATAATTTATCTTGAAAACGAATCAATAGTTGGTTATACTCTAGAATTAAAAAAAAATATTTTTAAGGAATTAGAAAAGAAATATGGACAAGCAAAACAAGAGATTAATAACTCTTTTGGGGAAAAATGGGTTTGGGAAACAGACAGTATCGTGAGATCTTTAACACTTGTTAAATCAAATTCCTTATTTCTATATAGTTATTATTTACCTAACAACAACCTTATTGTTTTTTAAGAATTAATAAAGAAAGAGAAGAATTAATTACTTCTTGCTTATTTTATAAACAAAATGAAAAACCTTTACGTGAAAAAGAGTTTATTGACCTTATTAAAAGTGATGATTATGAATTAGAGCCTTTATTTGTTAAAACTTTTCATTTAGAATTTCAAGCATATGGCAAACTTATCTTGTTTTTAAATAAAATAGACGGAGAAAGTGTTATTAGAATGAAAAATAATTAAATTCAAACCTCAATATATAAATAAAGATGCAAAATAAAAAACCTTATTACGAATTATATCCAAGTATTAACTGTTCAGGGATAATCTTGGTAGATGATGTTCCTGTATTTAAGTTTTTAGGTAAGGATACGATAGATGGATTATTAGATGGATCTGTTCCTATTAACCATATACTTTTAAATAGTGGTAAACATAGAGTTACTGGAAAAATGTATCCAAGGTTTGGGAATAAGACCTTGACAGAAAATGATGGTATGAGCATTAATTTTAATGTTTCTAATTTTGACAATTGGAAAGGAACTAAACAAAAATTTTTACCCGAAATTAAAAACCCAGATGCTTACTTTGATAAAAATAACAAAATAACGAGTAAAGTTAATGGACTTCCGTATTTTGAAATAGGTACTGAAATAGAAGTTGAACTTCCTTTTGCTTTAGATGGTTGGCAAAATTCAATAGATTTATCTAAAATAAAAAAAGAAGATTTATTTCAAGAAGCATTTAGAAAATTTATAGAAATTCATGCAATTATTAAATCTCATAATGCACCTATGTTCTTAGAAATCTCAAAAGAAAAAGAAGATTTACAGACTAAAGCTTTTTATTTTGACAAACAAAGAAAAGAAGAAATAAGACAAAGTATTTCAAACTTATTTAATGAAAATTTAAAAATATTACCACTTAATAAACAAGATTTAAAAATAGAATTATGGGGTTATGGAAAATTAGTTACCTTGTTAAGACATGATGGTACATCTGCAATACAATTTAAAAGAGATCTTAAAAAAGGAGAAAGAAATATTGAATTTGATATAAAACTCCATATGCGAAATAAAGAAAAAGGGCTTACAATAATCTAAATAAAATGCAACGTAGAAAATTTATTAAAAATACTATTCTTGTATCATCAAGTCTTTTAATTGCTAATTCTCTAATTAGTTGCTCAAATAATAACACTATTTTATTAGAAGAAATAATTGGAAAACCTGAAAAAATATTAGATACTTTTAAAAAAGAAGGAAATGAGTATTTTGCCTATTATGTATTGTCAAAATTCAAACATTCAAAATTGACAGGAGAACAAGTGTATATTTATTGTCAAAAAGGAATAATAGTTGGTTATACTATTAAAATAAAAGGGACTGATAAAATACAAGAATATACCCATACTTTTTCACAACAATTTGGTGATAAAAAAATAGTATTTGAGAATGATTTTGGAAAAGAATATGAATGGAGAACAAACAATAAAAAAATAACACTCTGTTATTCTAAAGATTATAAAGGTTTATCTCAAAACACTTACTTTAGTGAAAGTACCATTAATAATGAATTAATTGTTTTTTAATCTAAATAATACCAATAAAAAAGAACTTTGGAAGTATTCTTCAATACTGTTTAATCTATTTTGGTCTATAACCTATTTTAAACAACTAATATATCCAGATAGTGAAAAATATATTTACATCTTATCCAGAATATTGCTTTTTCCATTTATCTATTTCATTGCATTTATATTTGTGATGTTGATACCTAGTAAAAAAACATTTAAAAAAGAATTTTGGATATTATTAATACCATCGTTATTTGCTATAAATATATTTTTTTTATGATTCGAGCACGTGCTTTTAATTATGTCATACTATTCCTTTTTATATTAATAGAACCATTAAAAAATAGATTTATTAACAATCAATCCAATACATACTTAGCAATTAAATACCTTGTATTAGGGATAATTACGTTTATACTTGTTTTTATTGTAGAACTATTCCCGAAATTAAACGCACCAATTAACGCAGCAGCAATGTGGATGGGAGGTTTTTACTTTTTAATACTTATATTTATAGATAATAAATTACCTTTTATAATGCGAAAAAAACAATTATGCCAATAAAAATGACAAACAAACAAAAATCTACATCGAGCAAGTATTAATAATTCGTTCAACAATTACGGATTAATTTCCTGTTTATTTAAATCCAACTCATTATAAAACAAATTATTGTTTTTTTGAAATAAAAATACTATATTGCATCTCATATCAATGACAACTATTAAAGACGTAAAAAAAATATACTATTTAGTCAAAAAAATAAAATATTATTATGGCATTACAATCAACCACAAAAATTTATATAGGAGGAAAAGAAATTTCGGCTTTTCAAAGAATTATTTTACACCAACAAATAGATGCACATCATACTTTTGAAGTAGTTTGTCGTATGGATGTATTAGAAAAAATGGATGCCGAAGTAGCTGCCGAAACTAAAAACTTCTTAGGAGAATCTATTACCTTACAAATTGATGCCTTAGATGCTTTCTCTGGTTATAAAAAATTGGAGTTCAAAGGAATTGTAACGCAAGTAAAAAATGTAAAAGGATACAACCAAAATACTGGAGATACTGTAGTTATTAAAGCACAAAGCCCTACATTCTTAGCAGACGATGGTCCACATTACGCTTCGCATAACGATGTATCTATATCCGAAATTATCGAAAAAACATTTAGAGAATACGATACTTCCAAACTAGAACTTAATATACAACCCATTAATGACGAACCAATACACTACTCTGTACAACATCACGAAAGCTGTTATGTCTATGCCAGTAGACTTGCTGCTCAATATGGAGAATGGTTCTATTACAACGGTAAAAAATTAGTATTCGGAAAACCAGAAACCAAAGAACTTGCTCTTACTTATGGTTTTGACTTAAAAGAATACCACCTAAACTTAGTGCCTAAATCGCATAATTATAAATTCTATACCAAAGATTATCTCTTAGACGAAGTGCATGAAAAAGATGCAAAAGAAGTATCCGCAGGTGTCAATAGTTATAATGGTTTTGTTAGTAATAAAGCCAATACCATCTATACTAAAGAAACCAAAGTATGGCATAATTTATTTAACGACCCAAAATCAAAAGCAAGGCTAGATAAAAGTATTGAACTCCAAAAGAAAGCAATCGAAATTCAACAAGTAAGATTAACCGCAATTAGCGATAATCCTGGTGTTGCTCTTGGTAATATTGTAAAAGTAGAAGGTGCTAGGTATCGTGTTACCAGTATAACACATACCAATAACGAAAATGGAGATTATCAAAATAGATTTGAAGCAATTACTGCCGAATTTGATGCCTATCCAAATACAAATATCGAAGCTTTTCCTGTAAGTAGAAGTCAATCTGCAGTTGTAGTAGAAAATGCAGATCCTGAAGGTTTAGGTAGAATAAAAGTACAATTCCCTTGGCAAAAAGACCTTGGCGAAATGACACCTTGGATTCGTATTGTAACAGCACATGCAGGTGGCGATAAAGGATTTCAGTTTATTCCAGAATTAGACGAAGAAGTACTTATTGATTTTGAAGGTGGAAATGCCGAAAAACCATACATGTTAGGAAGTTTGTATCACGGTGCTGCGAAACCAGATAGCTGGAAAACGAGTACCAACGACATCAAAGCAATTAGAACTAGAAGTGGTCATACTATAGAGTTTAACGATGCTAGTGGAGCAGAAAGTATTACCATTACCGATATAAATAAAAACACAATCTACATAGATACAGCTAACAATAATATTACTGTTTCAGCAAATGAAACCATGACATTTAATGCAAAGAATATGCAAATAAATGTAGAAGAAGATATGGATATTAATGTTGGAAAAAACAAAACCGAGAGCATTACCGAAACACACACCATCTCGTCATTAAACGAAGACAAGCAAGTTGGCGAAGAAATTAAAGTAATTAGTGCAACCTACAAACAAGAAGCACAAGAAATTACAACCGATGCTAGTGGCGAAATAAAAACAAATGCAGGTGGTAAGATTACAATTTCAAGTGCAGATACCGTAGAGTATGCAGAATAAGTGATTATGTAAAGGGAAACTTATTTACATGAAAAAAAAAATCATCATAGTATTAACATTAATAGGAACTATAAATTTTAGCTCTTGTCAAAATGATTCCATAATTAAAAAATCTATGAAACCAAACTTGAAACAAAGTGATAAATACGATTGGATGGCATCGTCTTGTGCTCCAATATCTTATCCAGCAGAAATTGTAAAAGGAGATTTTTATTTAGCAGATGGCACTTCATTATACATTCCAACAGGAGGCAGGTTATTAAAAGCAGGATGGCATGACGATGGCGCAACGCATGTAGTAGGTGCAAATTTAAAAGCATTACCAACAGAACTAGAAGTTAAATGGATGTCGTATGTAGAAAAAAAATTCTATGCAGGTAGATTCAAATTAGATTATGATGTCATTCATAAATATTTTAAAAAAGGATTTTTAGATCTGCATAAAAAACAATATACTTTTCGGAAAATTGTTGCTGGCGTTGCTCCAGGAGGAATCGTAGTCGTTTGGCTAGATGGTTTTGGAACACGAGTTGAAATTGGTAGATACAAAGCAAAAGAGATAGAGCTAAGTATGAAAGAATTTAAACCAAATGCAGTTATACCATTAAAAGACTATATAAATCAAAAAATAGAAAGACATCTGTCAGAAGAAGTAAAAAAAGAAATGGTAACACAAAAAATACCATTTGGATTATGGGACACCTATCGTAAAAAATACAATTGGCAACCAAAAATAATATTTGCAAATGAAGGAAAAGTAACATTAATATCCATTAAATATTATAATGGAGAAATGAGCACACATACAAATGTAGAAACAATAGGATACGACAATAAAGCAATACCAAAATATATAGTGCTACAATGGGAAGATAAAAAAGGAAATAAATTTGGAGCCAAAATAAAACTTGGGCAAATGTATAAAAACGATGACTTCCTAGCCTTTAAAAAAACCGAAAAAGAAATTTTTAATCTATTTAAAACAGCCAATAATACCGAAACAAAACAAACCGATTTAATTATTAAAATAGATAAATACAATAGCAATATTAAATTGTTTTTGAGTAATGAAAAAGAAGCGTTTGAAATTACCAAAGCAATAATAAAAGTTTACCAAAATTCTTAAAAATAATATCATGTCAATTCCAGTAACATCAGATCCAGTTGGAGTACCACCAGAAAGTAGAAATGTATTTAATGGTGCAGATGTAAATACATCAAGAGTACATTGTGGTAATTCGGATCATGATGAACTTGTACCAGATAATTATGTAAATGTAATTGTAGCTGTTTTTTTTGATGGAACACTAAACAATCGTGCAAATACACAAGCACGAGTCAATGCAACTAATGATTATATACCAGATGTAGTTAGTCATGAAAATGATGAGTCTAATGTATCGAGAATGGAACCCTTTTATGATAAAATAGAAGAAGAAAAATTAATTCAAGTTTCTGTTTATATTGAAGGAATTGGTACAGAAAACACAGAAGAGGATTATATGGTTGGAGGTGCTGCTGCTGGAGTAGGAGATACTGGGATTTATAAAAAAATATCAAAAGGCTGTAAAGAAGCAGTAGATCAAATAAAAGCAGCAATAGGATCTAATAAAATAAATCGTTTACATGTGGATACTTACGGATTTAGTAGAGGTGCTGCAGCTGCAAGAAGTTTTGTACATGAGATTACTAAAAGAGAGCGAGGCGGAATACCTCTTTATGGTAATACTAGAACTTCAATTATACCAGCTAATGGAGAACTAGGAAAACATTTGGCAGAGAGTAATATAGAAATGAGATTGCCATTATGTGTGCGTTTTGTTGGTTTATATGATACTGTAGCATCTTATGGATATATTGCACATTGGAATGATTCATTCCAATTAGGACTTAGAGCAATAAGTAAAGCGCAACATACCTTTCAACTTGCTGCTGATGATGAACATCGTACAAATTTCAGACTAACAAATATCAACAGTGCTGGTAATAAAGGAACCGAAAGGTTTTTACCAGGAGCACATTCCGATATAGGTGGAGGATATGTAGATGGTGCTGATGAAGAAGTAATCATAGAACAAAATGATTTAAGTAATATAGGTTGGTTTGGTTTAGAAGAAAAACGTCAAAAATTAATTGATGATGGTTGGTATACAGAATCAGAAATTGAAGTTAATACACATTGGCTTGCTTTAGGATCTTTAAGTTCTATAGTTGGTAAAAGGGAAGATATGTGTAATAGATATAGTTATATACCTCTACAAATAATGGCAGAATTTTGTGAAGAAAAAAAGGTAGCTGTTTTAGTAGATGACCTTAAAGGCGATTATCCAATTATTAGTAATCTCACAGCTGTAAAAGCCGTTTTAGATGAATATATAAAAGATAAAAATAAAAAAGTAACTATTAATAGCCATCCACAACTAATAAAAAATCTTAGAAATAAATACCTTCATTATTCTTCAAATTATAAAAATGCTGCCGTTGTTTTTGAACCTAATAAACCAACTGGTGATCATATACGAGTAATACAAAATGGATAAATACAAGACGTTATCACATAATACAAGTACTATATTAAAACTAAAAACGACACCAAAAAGTAGAGTTTACACAACAGAAATTAGTAGTACCATAACGCAAAATAACAAAACGGCTTTTAATAATATTGCCGAAGAATTTACACTTACCTATATAAAAAGTGAAGAAGGATATTTAATATATCGCAAAGAAGTAAAAAAACGATTTTTTCTAAATGAAATCAATTTTGTAATAAAAAAATTAGATAAAGCACAAGAATTAGCTTTAAAAATGGCATCTATTAACGATGTCTTAGAATTTTATATAAATAAACATTTTCAAATAATTAAAGTTATTAATACAAGTCAAATTCGTGAAAAATGGCAAGTTCTTAAAAATGAAATTTTAGAGGGTTATCCAGATTTTGATAGTCTTATTGATGATTTTGATGTACAACTAGAAGAAAAACACATACAACAAATATTCTTAGAAGATAATTTCTTAAACCTATTATTCACTAACTTATTTCATATAGAGTTTAAACAAAAAAAAGAAATTGAAGAAGAAAAATTAATCTCAAATGCATTAGGAATAATAGATATTCCAATAATCGAAAAACGAGTTCTAGTCAAAAACAAACGTCTATTTAGAAATATTATTAACATCGCAACAAATGCAACTATCGATACAGATAGTAAAAAATTCTCACTAGCAAAAATAAATGCTTTTGTTGGACAACTAAATACAGAAAAAGGAAGTAAGCACCAACTCGATTTTAAATATATCGGTAATTACAAAATACAGCCAGATACAGGATTAATTTCCGAAATAGAATTGGAACACACCTTCGAAATTAAAAACTTGTATAAAAAAACAAGTACTTATAATTTAAAATTGGAAGATTAATGTGGGAAAATGAAATTTGAAAATTTCGAAGATAGAGAAACTATTAAAACTTTAAGAAACAAATACTTTCATTGGTCTGCCAATTTTGACAATATTAGAATGGATGCAAATATTGAAAATGACAAAAGAATAATAACAATATTTAACGGATAAAATACAAATGTCACAAATCTTAACACATCCAAGCGAAATATTTAAACTCAATATAACTAAAAAAAGTAGAGTATATACTGCTGAGATAAGTACTAAAATTATACAAAACAAAAAAACCATATACAGTAATATTGCAGAAGAATTTATACTTTCCTTCGTTAGAAAAGAAGACGGCTTATTTGTTTATCGTAAAGAAGTCCAGAAAAGATTCTTCTTAAATGAAATAAATTTTATACTTAAAAAACCAAACAAAGTACAAGAATTAGCTTTAAAAATAGCAGCAATTAATGATAACTTAGAATTGTTAGTAAATAAACACTTTCAAATAGTTAAAATAATAAATACCGATGAGATTCGTAAAAAATGGGAAGAAATAAAAAAAAATATTTTAAAACAATATTCGGACATTAGCGATATCGCAAATGATTTTGACACATTACTTAAAGAAAAAAATATCCAGAGAATTTTTTTAGAAGATAATTTTTTAAACTTATTATTTTCTAATTTATTCCACAAAGAAATGTCTACAAAAAAGGCAACAATAGAAAAAAGAATAATTACAAATGGAATAGGTGCTATAAATGTTCCAATAATAGAAAAAAGAAAACTAATAAAAAGAAAAAAACTTTTTAGCAATCTTATAAAAATTGAAATGAGTGCCGAGTTAGATACAGAAAATAAAAAATTCCCTTTAGCAAAAATGAACGCTTTTATAGGAAAATTAAATACTGTAAATAGATCGGAACATAAATTACATTTTAAATACAAAGGAAATTATAATATAGACCCAGATTTAGGCTTAGTAGATGAAGCAGAATTAATTTATACCTTTGATATTCCAAATTTATATAAAAAAATAAGTACATTTAACCTTAAATTAGAAGATTAATATGAGTGATAGGATATACGTTTTAGATGGAGCCATTTTAGAATGCAATTGCGGTTTTAAACCCGGAAATTTGTTGGTTACCAAAAATAAAAAAATAAAAATTCAAGGTAAATTTAAAGCTACCGATGAAGATATACAAGTTCCTAGCACTTTTGGACAATGTAAATTAAAACCAACAAGTGGCGGTTACCTTCCTTGTACGCCAGCATTACAAAAGTGGACTAAAACTTCTAAAAAAGGAGCACATGGGAAAAATAAAAGTTTTATTTTCCACGATTCGCAAACCATGTGCGCAACTGGCGGAGTAATAACTGTTAAAGACCATTTACAAGTAAATAGTATGGGTAGCATGACAGAAGAGTTTAAAGAAATTTCTAGAACTATTCCAGGAGCAATGCCAGATAAAGTTACTAAAATTAAAAAAAGCTATTTCGCAAAAGCAACCTTCAAAAAAGTATATGGTAATAACAATAGCGATTCAAATACTTCTACACCTAGCACTCCATCTACACCAAAAACTTATTCAGTAAAACCCGGAGATTCCATTAGTAAAATTGCAAAAGCAAATGGAACAACAGTCGATGCTATTGTTGCCAATAATAAAGCGATAACACAAGCAAATAAACACTTAATAAAACCAGGGCAAATAATCAATTTATCCAAAGTAGCTCCTACTACATATACTGTAAAGTCTGGAGATTTTATAAGCAGAATAGCAAAAAGAAATGGATTAACTGTTGATGATATTATAGCTGCAAATGCAAATATTACACACGCAAATAAAAATAGAATAAAACCTGGACAAGTAATTAATTTATCTAAATCTGCCTCACAAACACCAACAGAATATATTGTAAAATCTGGAGATTCTATAGGGAAAATAGCAAAAAGAAATGGATTAACTGTCGATGATATTGTAGCAAGTAATTCAGATATAACAAATGCAAATAAGCACTTAATAAAACCAGGACAGAAAATAATTTTATCTTCAAAAAAACTTTTAGGAGAAGAAATATCCTTTGAGAAAGTTAAAGATGCAGCAATTGGTGAAGAAGTATATCTTATTGTAGAAACAGAGAGCTTTGAGGATAAAACACTTAAAGTCTATATAAAACAAGGAGAGAAAAATGGCATTGCAAATCTAGATTCTTCACTGCCAATACAAGAGAATAAAAAAGAAGTTACTGCCATAAAGATGACTACAAATAGTTTGTCAAAAAGTAAATACTTAAATAAAGATGCGTATGTGGATTGGGCAATTACAAAAATTACGTTACAGCCTAAAGATGAGAAAAAACTAAAAATTTGGAACGATAAACTAGACAAACTAAAAGATAAAAAAACAAGTTTATATATCCTTGTAGATGCACATACAGACAATGAGGATATAGAAGTTGAGTATAAAGGAACAAAAGGAAATGGAGATAATAGCGGCAAAGCAAATCACTTTTTAAATAAAAAAGGAGAATGGTTAGAGTTTGGAGGATGTGCATGTTGTAATCTAAAAGTAGATAAAGATGGTTTCTTTATAAGTGATAAAATCACAAAACATCAAATTTCTGCCTTAGAAAAAGCAAAATGGTCAAAGACCATAAAATATATTATTCTACATAGAACGGTAACGCCAAATGTACAAAGAACCTTTAATTCATTTAAAAATGGAATTGGTACACATTTTCTTGTTGGAATGGGAGGAGATGCTTACCAAACAGCAACATTAGATAGAAAAACATATCATATAAGAAAAGGGTATAATCATAATTCAATTGGTATTGAATGTGTAGGAAGACCTTTTGATAAAGCAGGAAAAATCACACGAGGATATCCTGATGGAAATCCTGTTGATCATTGGGATCCAGTTTCTGATGCACAAGCAAAATCTGTTGCCTGTATTGTAAAAGCATTAATGAATAAATACAATTTAAGTATTTCGGCTATTAAAAATCACGAAGATTTACAAGCAAAAGCAAAAGACGAAGGTAATACCGTTTATAAGGCCATAATTAATTTAGTGAAATGAAAAAAATAACCATTCTATTCGTTTTAATTGCTATTATTTTTTTTTCTTGTAAAAAAGAAAAAATAGTAAAACAAGATAACCATCCAAAAATAGATACCATATCTGTGTCAGGACAAATATCAAAATTGGAAAATGACAGTTTACAATATTCCAAAAAAAAATCAGAATTATTTTTAGCCAATATTCAAAAAATAAAAATTTTAGAATTTCATAAAGACTTTATTGAAACTTCTATTTCGGATAGTTTAAGTTGCAAAAAATGGAACTTGAAAAAGGAAGATATACTTCAAATAATAAAAACAACTAAAAAAATTAGTAAACAAGAATTACACTACGCATTTGAAATGGAAACTTGTGTTTATAATGGAAAAATAAATTACAATAACAAACCGTATGATTTTACTATTAATTCTGGAGGATTTATTTATTTAAAATACAATGATTTGTTACTTGGATGCTATACTGGAGATTGTACTAAATATTTTTTATCTACAGGAACAAGTGAAGAGTAATTATTATTTATTTGTTCGTGGTCTATTATTGGTAATACAAACCACTAATATATCCCAAGCTTTTCGTAAATTTGCCACCCAAAAACAACGAGAGATATGTCAAAATTTCATAGCTTAAAAATAAAAGAAGTAAAACGCGAAACAAAAGATGCAATATCGATCGTTTTTGATATTCCAGATAAATTAAAAGAAGTGTTTACATTTATTGCAGGACAATACATTACGCTAAAAATAACCATAAATAACCAAGAAGTACGAAGAGCATATTCTATCTGTTCCTCGCCAAATAGTAACGAAATTCGAGTAGCGGTAAAAGCAGTACAAGGAGGAAATTTCTCCATATATGCAACCAGACAATTAAAAACAGGAGACGAAATAGAAGTAGCAGCACCAGAAGGAAAATTTATCTTAGAAACAAATACAAATAACACCAAAAATTATTTAGCATTTGGAGCAGGAAGTGGAATCACACCAATCATGGCAATGATTAAAGCAGTGCTAGAAAATGAACCAAATAGTAAAATGGTATTGGTATATGGAAATAAAAGCACCTACGAAACCATCTTCTTTGATGAAATAAATACCTTAAAAAACAACCATCCAAGTCGCTTTTTTGTACAGTATGTATACAGCAAAGAACAACCAAAAAATTCTTTATTTGGAAGAATAGATACATCTACAGTCAATTATGTATTAAAGCAACACGACTATAAATTTAACGATACATTTCTTTGTGGACCAGAACAAATGATACATACCGTTTCGGAAACTTTAAAAGAAAAAGGATTTTTGCCAGAAAACATCCATTTTGAATTATTTACAGCTAGTAAAACAAAAAGTGAGGTAACTGAAAATTTAAAATTAGATGGAGAAACAGAAATAAAAATACTGTTAGATGATGAAGAAACAAACTTTACCATGCAACAAAAAACAAACATACTAGAAGCAGCGTTAAAAGAAGGTTTGGATGCACCATATTCTTGTCAAGGCGGAATTTGCAGCAGTTGTATCGCAAAAGTAACCGAAGGAAAAGTAACGATGGACAAAAATACCATCTTATCGGAAGAAGAACTTGCAAGTGGATTTATATTAACCTGCCAAGCACATCCAACTACAGAAAAAGTTACCATAGATTACGACGATTTATAGTAAAATGTCTATAAAATAATTCCGAAACAAACATGAATTTTGATGTTATTAATGCACTATTAACAGGATTTTTTCTAGCCTTTATGGTTGGACCTGTATTTTTTGTGCTATTAGAAACAAGTGCAACAAAAGGAATAAAACAAGCCATAACATTCGATTTAGGAGTAATCTTAGCAGACATACTATTTATTACAGCATCCTATTATGGATCCAAACAGTTGCTAGAAAAAATAAAAGACGATTTAAGAATGTTTTATATTGGTGGAACTGTACTTTTCGTCTACGGATTACTAACATTTATCAAAGAAAAAAGACGAAAATTAGTAGCATCTGAACTAATCGTAGAAGACAAATCCAATTTGGTTGGTTTGTTTATAAAAGGATTTTTATTAAATTTTATTAACGTTGGTGTATTGGCATTTTGGTTAGCACTAGTGGTAGTTATTAGCACAAATGTAGATATGAATACCAATAGAGTTTTTTTATACTTTACGACAATATTAATAGCCTATTTTTTAACCGATATTGGAAAAATAGTACTCGCAAAACAGCTAAAAAACAAATTAACACCACGAGTAATAACAAAAATTAGAAAAATAATGGGAATTATTTTAATGGTTATTGGTATTGGTATTGCTTCTAAAGGATTTATCCCAGAAAAAACCATAAACAAAGTAAAAGATAAAGTCGAAAAAGTTATCGATAGAAAGTGAAATTTAATCAAAGTTTTACTGAAAACTAACTTCTAAATTTCAACCTTTTTAAGTAAAAAACCACCAAATTTTAGATTCACTTTTTCAACAAATAAAGCAAAACGATTCCAAGCCTTATATTCCATTCCGTTTTTAAGTAAAAAATAGCGTATTGTATCGTTATTGTTTTTAAAAACTTCTAAAAATTCAGTACAAACCATACGATCCCCACTCCTACTCGCAAATCTATAATTTGTAATAGCTCTGTAATGTAAAACTTTCTTTTTAAGCTTTGAATCTACATCAAAAAAATCAAGATATATATTAATCGCATTGTTAAAACGTTTTTTAAAAGACCAAATTTTCTTCGCATCTTTACTTCTCGAACCACTTTCGGACAAAACGCGATAGACAATAGAAATTTCATTACGTTGAGCAACCTGCATCTGATGCGCAAAAAATAGAAAAAAATTATAATCGTTAAAAGAAATAGCATTTTGTTTCTCATAAAAATCTATAAAACTCAACATTAAAGACCTTCTAAACAAAACCGTAGAAGCCGTTATATAGTTCTTAAAAAGAAGTTGCTTAAAAGCAATAGTTTTATAGGTTTCTGTATAGGAATTATTTTCTGCTATAAAGATTCCTTTATCTTGAATAAAATCTTTTTGCAAAGTCGCAACCGTTCCATAACCTTCATTACTCTCTAAAAAATCAACTTGTTTTTGTAATTTATGTGTATCAATCCAATAATCATCTCCATCACAAATGGCAATAAATTTACCAGTACAAGCCTTAATAGTACGCAACAAATTTAGGTCACTACCATAATTTTTATCGAAATTTAAAAGCTGTATTTTCGATGGATTTTTCTTCTTATATGTTTCTAAAATTTGAATCGTATTATCCGTACTACAATCTTCTCCAACCACAATAACAAATTTAAAATTAGTCTGTTGCATCAATAAACCATCCATAGTTTGTGCAATATAATCTTGTTGATTATAGGTAGTTACTGCTATACTAACTAAGGTGTTATTCATTTATTTTTAATTTTCTAAGTACTATCTCTTTTAAATTAATATAAGCCTCAAATTTAAAAAATTCTCCATAAGCGACTACAAATAAAACACCAACTGCAACTTGAACAAGTAACGTAAGTAAATTATTATTTCCAACATAAAAACCAATAAAATATACCAGTAAACCCATAACAGAAGCAACAAAAAAAGAAGGTAAAATATCGATTATCTGTTCTCTTACCGAATAATTTATAAATTGACTCGTCCAATAACCATTAATAAAAAGCTCTAATATTGATAGTATTATCATACTAATAATCATTGCTTCAATGCTAATAGTAATTGCTACAATTAACATCGGAATTGCAATTGCTTTTTTAATAAACTCTAATTTTAGAATCAAATCACTTCTTCCCCAAACTTTTAAAAAATTGATATTAATTACATGAATTGGATATAAAACTCCAGCAAAAACAAGCAATTGCAACATTTTTACAGATGCTAACCACTTTGCTCCTATTAAAACTAAAATAAATGGTTTTGCAACGGCAGCCAAACCAAACATGGCCAAAAAAGTAATAAACATCGTATTTTTAATGAGTTTTTTTAACGCATTTTTTAAACGTATTCTGTCTTCAATTTTAGATAAACTTGGATAAGAAACTTTATTGATAATACTTCCAAAATTTTCTGAAATCAATATTTGAAATCGATTTGCTCTATCAAAAAAACCAAGTTGCTCTATCGAAAATGTTTTTCCGATAATAAATCGAAAACTGCTGTTATAAATAGAAGCTATTAAACTACTAAACAATAGATTTTTACCAAAACCAAACAATTCATAAAATGCTATTTTATCGAAAATAAAACTCGGTTTCCATTTGCTAGAAATCCACAATAACAAGGTTTGCAAAGCGCTATTACATAAAAATAAGAAAACTAAACTCCAAATTCCAGAGCCAGATAAAGCCATTATAATAGCAATAATACCAGAAATTAAAGTTGCTAAAAATGAAATTTTAGTCAATTTTTTAAATTTCATTTCTTTTACCAAAATAGTTTGTTGAATACTTCCAAAGGCTTGGATAATTATCCCAATTCCAACAACAATTAATATGTTTTTTAGTTTGGGTTCTTCAAAATACAAACCAATATAATTTGCTCCAAGCAATAGCAATAAGTAAAAAAAAGTAGCAATTACCAAATTAAAAATAAATACTGTGGAATACTCTTTTTTTGTGCAATCTTGCTTCCTAATAAGTGCACTTGTCAAACCACTATCCGTAAAACTTTTAGATAAGGAAATAAAAACGGCAGTTAAACCAATAATTCCAAAATCATTAGGACTTAATATTCTTGCTAAAATAATACCAACAACCAACTGGATTCCTCTACTTGAAAAGCTATCAAAAAAGCTCCAAATTATGCCATTAATTGTTCTTTCTTTTAAATTATTCAAATTGAGTTTATTATAATAACTAAAACAAAAATATAATATTATTTGATGAGTTCGTTATATTTGCGATAAATAGTTATTCTTTTGAAAAAATCGTTACGTATTTTATTTTTATGCAGTTGGTATCCATCGCGAGTTTTACCAACCAATGGCGATTTTATTCAACGTCATGCAGAAGCTGTTGCATTGATGCATAAGGTTGTGATTATTCATGTAATTTCCGATAAAAATGTTGTTCAAAATATAGAGATTACAGATACTATAATTAATAATATTAGAACATTAATCGCTTATGTAAAACCTACAAAAAATCCACTAATTAAGTATTTTCGTTATAAAAAAGCACATAAACAACTATTACAAAAAATCAAAAAAATAGATATTGTACATGTACATAAATTGTTTCCTGTCGGATTAATTGCCTTGAAATTAAAACGAAATAATAAGGTTCCATATATTATTACAGAACATCATTCTAGATACCATAAACCATATAATAAACAAATTGGTTTTATTGAAAAAATGTGGTCTAAAATTATCGTAAAAAATGCATTCTATATTGCTCCTGTTAGTACAGATTTAGGTAAATCCATGCAGAATTTCGGGTTGGTTGGCAACTATTATACCGTTCCAAATGTTATAGATACAACACAATTTTTAGCCAAAAAAGAAACGAATAACGGTATATTCAACATCTTACATGTTTCGAATATGGTCGCTCTAAAAAATGTGAAAGGTATATTAAAAGTTATCAAAAAACTAGAATCTAAAATAGATGATTTTCATTTTTATTGTATCGGTGGAAAAGCAGATTCTTATAAAAAAATAGCTATAGAACTAGGTGTTAATTCAAATACTATTTCATTTATTAATCAACTGCCACATAACGAATTAATTTCCTATTTTCAAAATGCCAACGTGTTTGTATTATTTAGCCAAACTGAAAATCAGCCTTGTGTAATACCAGAATCTTTTTCGTGTGGCACACCAGTTATTTCTACAGATGTTGGTGGAATATCGGAGTATTTTCCAAAAGGATTTGGAATTTTAATAGAACCAAATAACGAAGTAGAATTACTACAGGCTATTTTAAAAATACATACAGCTTTTAATCGAAAATCTCCAATTAAAATGCATCAATATGTTACAGATAATTTTGGGAAACAGCAAATTTGTAAGGAATTTACTAAGCTTTATTTAAGAACTTTAAAGCTGAATTAAGTGAATACATAATCGCCTTCTCCATCTTGAAAATTAAACTCAGATTCTACATATTTGGCTAATGATTTTGAAACTACAAATTCTTTATTATGCTCATTTATTTTCCAAAAAGGATTTTTGTTATTTTGAATTGCTTTATTTATACTTTTATTAAATGTTAAAAGTGAAATTGCTTTTTGCTCTTCTAAAAATTGATATATAAATTGTACTATCAAATTTACATCTTTTTGTTTAAAATATATATAAGGAATTTTAACTAGTCCATCGTGATTATTTAGTAATAAAACGCCTATTAATTGTTCCTTTTTATAGATTTTTACCAAATAATTTTCAAATTTTTTGGCTGTTTCACTAAAATAATAAAATTGTGTATTTTTCTTATTTCCTTGAATTACCCATGGATAATTTAGAATCCAATTTAATTCGTCTTTTCCTCTTTTAAAAAGCTCTTTTTTATTTAATTTATTTAAAAATATTTCGGTTTCATCATCTACAGAATTCAAATACTTAACTTGAATATTCTCTGTCTTCCGAAAAGATTTATTTTTTATCTTTAAGCTAAAATTTACCAAATAGTCAATTAATAAAAGTATTGGTTTTACAATAACAAATATTTTTTTTCTTTTTGGAAGAATTTCTGCACTATTCAGTTTTATAAAATATCTAAAACCTTTGAGGTCTTTAATCGTTTCAAATTTATTTAATCTAGATATTATTTGTCTTGTTTTATCTGTCATATCTCGCAACATAACTTTGTTATCGCATACTTTTAAAAATTTTAATAACAAAGGAATTGCAGTTTTTTTTCCTTTTTTTTGATCAATCCACCAACAACTATTCCAGTAAAAGTCTATCTCTAGATTTTTACCAAAACTATCTGGTAATGCTCCAATAAAACCAACAATCTGATTCTCCTTATTTATAGCGATAATTAATGCAATATTATTCTTATTCGCTCTTGGATTTTTAATTTGAGAAATTACTCGTTGCTTTGTAATCGGAATATTTAAGCTCTGCTTATATAATTCAGAATGAACAAATTCATTTAATTCGCTAATTTTTATTTCTCTAAGTTGCATATGTTTGTATAAAACTTCTATTTGCGAAATTAATAATTTAATACTAATTAAATTATTAATTGTTTTTTATAATACTACTTTACTTTTTTAAGTGATTAAATAATCCTAAAATTCAACCTAAAAACCCAATAAAAAAGTCGTATATTTACTACATAAATTATGTCGAAAAGAGCCAAATAGTGTAAAATTTTATATATTTAAGTATCGTATAAGTTCTTTTATTTATTAA